>Ga0099794_10000176_pt1 | contig 23359 bp, 10 predicted proteins | sample Rivendell_Oct201_10_FD_77320 | JGI IMG/M metagenome (GOLD analysis project Ga0099794, IMG submission 77320) | Vadose zone soil microbial communities from the Eel River Critical Zone Observatory, Northern California, USA -... | ecosystem: Host-associated > Plants > Roots > Rhizosphere > Soil ... | reverse complement strand
TCCAGCGACGTTTACCGCAGGTAGCGGCTTCACCATTGAAGAATCTGTGCCTGGGGTGCCCAACACGAAGTTGATTGCCGAGGATCAGATACAGACGACCGCAGGCACGATTTCGGCAGGTGCCTCTCTGGGCGCGCCCGATGCTTGGGGTGCAGGCCTTGCAGCGTTCCGATCAGCCAACAGCGGACCACCGCCCCCAATATCAGTAAGTGTTTCGCCGACAACGGCCAGCGTCCCGACAGGATCTGGAACGCAGGGCTTTGCAGCTACTCTCCAGAATGATTTTTTGAATCAGGGCGTGATGTGGACGCTGTCGGGTACTGGTTGCAACGGCAACACCTGTGGAACACTCTCGAACGTGACCACCACTTCGGTAACATACACTGGCCCGGCAAACGTCCCGAACCCCGCCACAGTGGCCCTCACGGCAACGTCGGTGGCGGACAATACGAAGAACTCCTCGGGGACTATCACCGTGATTCCCGGTCCGCTGAGTGTTGCGGTCAGCCCCAAACGCGCTGCTGTGACCCTGTCTCAGACACAACCGTTCGCGGCGAGCGTTTTTAACGATCCGCAGAATGGAGGCGTAATTTGGTCTGTTGATGGGAATAACGGCGGCAACGCGACGACCGGAACAATTAGCGTGGCTGGACTCTTTACGCCAGGCTCGCAGGCCGGCCAACACGCAGTCACGGCAACAAGTGTGTCGAATGCTTCGGCTAGCGCTTCTGCAATGATTGCGGTCACGGATCTGCCAGGTGTGCTGACCCACCACAACGACACGGCGCGGACCGGTCAGAACCTGAGAGAATACGCTTTGTCTCCGACAACCGTCAGTGCGTCGACCTTTGGGCTGCTTTTCTCCTGTCCAGTAGATGGTTTTGTTTACGCAGAACCGCTTTACGTGGCAAACCTGACTGTCAGCGGAATGACTCGCAACGTCGTGTACATCGCCACGGAACACGACAGCGTTTACGCGTTTGACGCCGATTCTCCGTCGTGCACGCAGCTCTGGAAGGTAAGCTTCCTAAAATCCGGCGTGACATCGGTGCCCTGGCAGGATGTAGGCGGCACAGATGACCTCATACCAGAAATCGGCATCACTTCCACGCCCGTGATCGACCCTGCGACAAACACGATCTATGTAGAAGCAAAGACAAAAGAAACAGTTGGCACCGGGTGCTCCATGGCTTCCCCTTGCTATTTCCACAGTCTCCACGCGCTGGATTTGTCGACTGGCCTAGTGTCGGGAATAGAAAAACTGGGCGCGCCGATTGTCATCTCGGCTCCTAACTTTAACTCCTTACGTCACCTCCAGCGGCCCGCGCTGCTGCTTGCAAACAATACGGTTTACCTTGGCTTCGGATCACACGGCGACATTCCGAACTGGCAGGGCTGGATGTTTGGCTATGACGCGACGACGCTTGCTCAGAAGTTCGTATGGTCAACCACTGATTCAACAAGCGGCAGCCGTGGAGGGGCCGTATGGGGGGGTGGGGCTGGTCCAGCACTCGATTCCTCTGGCAACATTTACCTTTCGACGGGCAACGGGACTTTCGACGCAAACATCACCGGAGGAAAGAACTACGCCGATTCCACAGTGAAGTTGAGCCCGACTGGAAGCGTTGTCGACTATTTCACGCCATTCAATCAGTCGACATTCGCTGCCAATGATATCGATCTCGGCTCCGCTGGCGTTGTGATTCTGCCCGACGCCGTTGGTTCCGCGTTGCACGCGCACCTGGCGTTAGGCACCGGCAAAGTCGGCATTTTGTATCTCCTGGATCAAACGAACATGAGCAAATTCCACTCCGGAAGTAACCAAGACGTCCAAGAGGTGGTTCCGGTCCCGCCCCCCAATACGACCAACCTGGACGGGGGTATTTTCGGTTTGCCGGCGTACTGGAATGGAAACATCTACGTGACCGGCGTGGCTTATCCGCTGCAGCAGTTCCTCATCTCCAACGGGAACATATCGTCTCCGCCCAAATCCAAATCCAACAATACTTTCCCCCTCCGGGGAGCGACTCCCGCTGTTTCCGCCAATAACACGACGGGCGGAATCGTGTGGGTGCTCGATCTCACCGGGTGGCAGACGAACCAACCTGCGATCTTAGATGCCTATGATGCCACGGACCTCACAAAACTTCTTTATAGCAGCCCGAGTAGTGGAGCCGGCGCCGCGGGGGTATGCGTGAAATTTACGGTGCCAACAGTCGCAAATGGCAAAGTGTATCTGGGGGGGCAGAGCGTCTTCACCGTGTTCGGGCTGCTTCCGAACTAGCAAAGCGATTGCGGCGGGACACAGCGGATGCGGCCATCGCATCCGGCGCAAATTACAAGGAACCTGATCCCCCCGGCGATGCCCTATGGGTGTCTCTTGATCGCCAACGAGTGCATGAACCAACTTGTGGATGAAGTGTTCGAGGCTGTAGCCGTGTATGCGCCAGCGGCCGCAGTTTGCACACTTTCGACGACATTGCCGTGGTACGTGGAAAGAGTCGCAAAGCCGGAGCCAGCGTTGGTGGTAGCGTTGTCGTTAAAGGCCACGGCGTAAAGAAGATCGTTGGAGGAGCTCGTGTTGACTGGCCCGCAGCTAATGGAGGTTCCCACTCCGACGGAGGCGCAAGTTGTATCGATCGGATTTGCAGGATCAATATTCGTGTACTCGAATTGATAGAGGTGAATGGAACTGGTGGAATTGCCGGTGAGCTTGACGGTGATGGTAATCGGGGCGCCGCTGCCGGCGATATTCTTGGCGTAGAACGTCTGCGCGCTTTTGAGCGTGCCGGCCCAGTTGGTGGGTCCTAGAGCGCTGGTGTACACATTTCCTTTGTTGTCGGCAACGGAGGACACCGACAGCGCCTGATTGCCCCATTTGGCGGTAACAAGGATGAGGTCACCGCTGACGCTGGCGGCGGGGAAAGTTTGCGAAATGGTATTGATGCCGGAAGATACCGAGGTTTCTGTGTGCTGTACGAGTGTGACGGGTGGCGGAGGTGCGGCTGACTGGGTCACGGTGGTGGCAATATTCGAGAATGCGCTAGCGTTGCCGGCTCCGTCCAAAGCGCGCAACTGGTAGCTGTACGAAGTTGCCGCGAGCAATCCGGTGTCCGGATAGCTGGGCGTGGCCGAAGTTCCGGCCAGCGCGAACGAGGCGCATCCCGCTCCCCGGCAGCGCTGGACTTGATATTGCCTTACGCCGACGTTGTCCGTTGCAGCGGTCCAAAAGAGATTGATTTGCGTGCTGCTCACGGCGGTGGCCGTCAGGTTGGCTGGGGCTGTCGGCGGGGTCGTATCGGCAGGCGTTGTGGCTTTCGCCATATTGGAGTACGCGGAATCTGTCGTGCCGTTTGTGGCTCGAACGCGGTAATAGTAAGTGGTGAGCGGAGCGAGAGAATTATCGGAAAACGAAGTTGTCGCCGCACCGGTCGTGGCGATTTTCGTAAACGTGACGTTGTCCGGAGAACGCTCGACCTTGAAGCCCGTCTGATTGGTGGCGTTGTTGGTCCACGAGAGATTGATCTGCGTGCTACTGGCGGGTGTGGCCGCCAGGTTTGATGGCGCAGCAAGCGTCGGCGCAGCGGTTGTGGCGGAAGCGGTGTTGGAATACGGACCGGTATTGTTCGTGGAGTTCATGGCGCGGATACGGTAGCTGTAAGTGGTGGAACCGAGCAGACCGGTGTCGGTAAATGTGGTGGTCGTGGAGGTGCCCACCTGAGCAAAATTGCTGCAAGTTGCTCCCGGGCAGCGTTCGATCAGATAGCTAGCAATCGTTCCGCCGGGTTCGCTCGAAGCCGTCCAGGAAAGCACCATCTCGGTGCTGCCGCCAGCCGTGGCGGTCAGATTGGAAGGAGCAGTGGGCGATGGCGGCACCGAGCCCGCGGCCTTGAAAGCGACCATCTGCATAATCCACTGCCCTGATGGACTTACCGGGGCCGTGGCGCTGTAACTGCCAATCGCGGAGACAACCTGATCTTCCGCGATGTCCCCGTCCGGATTGGTGATGATGCGCTTGGTGAAGCCTGCACCCGCTCCTATCGTTCCCGACTGCACTACGTTGGCCCCGATGAGCAGGTCATTCGCATTCGTCGTGGTCACCGCGCCGCTATTGCTGGCCGTACTATTCCCCACCGCTGCCGCGGTAACATCCAGCGGATTGCTGGCATCCAGTCCGCTGTATTCCAGGATGCGGATATCGGGGAAGGCCGCCGAACCGTTGAATCCCACCGTGACTGAATTTGCGCCAGCTCCAGCCGCGACGATATTCTTTGCATAGTAGATCGACTGTGTAGCTGTTCCGCCCTGCACTGTCGGACCGACTGCCAGCAGATAAACATTCCCCATGGTGTCCGTCACGGTACTGCCCGTGGCGGCGCTGTCATTCCATCCCACCACCACTACGTTCAGGTCACCTACTCGCTGGGCGGCGGTGTAGGGCACCGCGATTGTCGACAGCGATGTCTGCGGATCGGCCGAATTGACCTGGATGAGACTGATGGTTGAAGGAGGCGGTGAGGTCGAAGGTGTCGTGGCACTGGCCACGTTTGAATACGGACTAAAGTTATTGGCAGCGTCCGTGGCGCGGACTCGATAGCTGTAGCTTGCGCCGGCCGCCAGACCCGTGTCGTTAAACGAAGTGGTCGCCGAGGTTCCGACCTGGGCGAAGTTGCTGCAACCGGAAGTCGCACAGCGCTCAATCAGGTACTGGCTGATGGTGCCGCCTGTCTCCGTGGCCGCGGTCCAGGCAAGATTGATCTGCGTGTTCCCGGCGGCCGTGGCCGAAAGATTCTTCGGTGCAGTGAATGTCGGCCCACCCGAGAGCGTAGTGGCGCTGGCGACATTCGAATAGCCGCTAACGTTTCCCGCAGAGTTCATGGCGCGGACGCGATAGCTATAAGAGGTCGAAGGCGACAGCCCCGCGTCGCTGTACGTCGTTGCGGTTCCGACTTGAGTAGCAATGGGTCCAAAGCTCGTGCACCCAATTCCTTGGCAAAGCTCGATCGTGTAACCAGTGACACCGGCGGGGTCAGTGGAGGCGGTCCAAGAGAGATTGATCTGAGAACTACTGACAACCGTGGCAGTCAAGTTTGTCGGAGTGGTAGGCGGCGTGACACCGGGCGGAGGATCTTGGAAGGCGGCCCCGGCGACGGCCCAATTGCCTACCCCAGGATTATTCAATGTATCGTGCGTGAACGTCCACGTCTCTGGGGCTTTGTTTGCGCCGACGTAGAAGAGTCCGGCAGGATTGTTCTCGTCGGAGTTCGTTGGGTTTAGTTCGCCCGTAAACGTTGTGGGGATTTGTTGCGCGCCGCTTGGACTCGACCAGCCCGTGGCGGTATCGGCCGCCATCGAACCGACAACGATGATGAGTTCATTCTGAGCGCTGGGAGTGGCGGTAAAAGTAGTGACAGGGCCACTTCCAAAGGTCCTGTCCTGATTGCCGCTTGCGCCCGCAAAACCGGAAGTTCCAAAGCCCGTGTCAAGCGGATTGGGGGCAGCGCCGCCGATTTCATAGGCAAAGAAGGTGCCTCCGGCACCCGATGGAACATTTCCGGTCATATTGGCGGTGACCACGAGGGCCGGATCACCACTTGCACTGGCGGCGTGAAAAATCTTAACGCAGGGATCGCTCGTGAGAACGCCACCGGTGTAGGTGAAGTTGTTGTTCTTGGAATCCGTTATGGATGTCGGATAGTAGGCGCCACTGGAAAATGCCATCACGATCAAGTTGCCGGAGAGCGTGGGGAATTGAAACTTTACAACGCCGGACGTTTCGTCCCTGGTATTGAAGTGCACCAAACGCAAGACACGAATTCCAGAAGGAAGCGCGGTGCCAGCCGAGGCTGACTTCAAGGCAATCGCCACGGATCCCCAGGCGGTAATGGGCGAAATCGCCAGCGTAGGATTTATCGCTCCAGCGGAAGCTTGAACTTGAAACTGTGCCGCCTGACTGCCGCTGTAGTCCGCGCTAAGGAGATTCCACGGCGTTGAGCCTTGCGACCAGGAAGTACCGCTACCGGAGTCACCCGAGGCATACTGATAGATTAAATCTCCGGGGGTTGAAGTGGTAAAGCTACCTGACGAAATCGAAGTGCCGGTGGCAAAGCTCCCACTGGAACCATCGAAAGCGCCCGCGGCAGCAACATTGTTGAATTCAGAAACCACAGCGGAGACGAAATCCGCACTGTTCCCCATAACATTGACGTGGACGACGGTCGTGCCGGGAGCTACGTTAAGAGCATAGTAAATAGCCGAGACCGCTTTATGCGTTGTGTCCGTCACGGAAGCGCCCAAAGTCCAAGCGTTGCTTTTGTCGTCCGTAACGTTCACTACCGGAGGAGTTGTGTTGTCCAATTGAAAGGCGCAAATAAGGGCGTTTCCAGCCAAGGTTGCGTTGGGCAGAGGAATATTGTAGGAACCGCCCGCACTGACTAACTCATGCAGGGTTCCTGAACCGCTGACATGCTGAATGAGAGTCGGAGTCTGCGCGAGCGAGATACAAGCCGCGCACAGCCCAATGGCAGCTAAAACGAAGAATTTTCGCATTGTCATACCATCCAAGTCCGCAAGAGGGTGACGTTCAAATAGCTAGCCGTAGGGATCCCGCGATTCGGTTTCACCTAGTTCATGTTCTTGATTGGCCCGCGATTGGGTGGGGTAATCGCGGAGCTTGCTGTTATGACCGTTACAAAATTCCCGATTCAAGCCATCTTTTGGTGGACACGATTCTATTTATTTCGTTTAGTCGGTTCTGCCGGGATGGGGAACAGCGGCGCAGAACCGTTGCAAGAACTGCGAATTCATTATCTCACAACGCAGAAATTACTTCCAAAAACCTGACCACTATGCGTAATTCTAGTAAACAGGCCGTGACATCTTGTGTTCGTCTTGCTTAAAACGGGGCTACGATACGAACCAGCCCTCGATCAGGCAGGGCGGCCGACCGAGTGGTAGTCAAATCCGAGCGATTTCATGTGAGCCGGGGAGAGAAGGTTGCGGCCGTCCAGGACCAGGGGGCGATCCATGGCTACTCGCATGCGCTCCCAATCGAGAAGCCGGAATTCGTCCCATTCGGTGACGATCAACACGGCATCAGCACGCTCGGCGGCGTCGTAAGGATCGTGGCTGGTAACGAGGTCCGGACAGGCAACGGAAGCGTTCGACATGGCTCGCGGGTCGTACGCCCGGACCTGCGCACCGGCGGCCTTCAAGCGCCTGAACAGTTCGATGGCCGGAGATCCGCGGACATCGTCAGTTCCGGCTTTGTGCGCGAGACCCAGCAAGCTGATGCGTTTATCCTTGAGAACCCAGAGTGAGCGTTTTACTTTGTCAAAGAAGAGTTCAATTCGATTGTGGTTTACTTCTTCGGCGGCCTTGAGGATTCCGGCATCCACTCCCTCTCGCTCGACTAAACGATAAAAAGCCTGAAGATCCTTTGGCAAACGGGAGCCTCCAAACCCAATGCCGGCTTCGAGAAATTGCGACCCAATCCTCTGATCAAGGCCGACGGCATGCGTCACTTCCTGAACATCTGCGCCAAGCCTTTCACTGAGGTCCGCGATCACATTGGCGTATGAAATCTTGACTGCCAAGAAAGCGTTCGAGGCCTGCTTGATGAGTTCCGCGCTGTGCAGATCGGTAACGAGAAGCTGAGGTGGTTCGCGGGGAGGACAAGTCTTAGAATGCACGGGACAGTCGAAGTCCTGCCGAAGGATGGGAGCGTAGAGGTCACGGAGAGTTTTCTCCGATTCAGGGTCCTCGACGCCGAAAAGGATGCGATCGGGGTGCAGAAAATCCTGGACAGACGTGCCTTTTCGCAGGAACTGGGGATTAGCCGCAACCCTGAACCGGGTCTTGCGATCACCACTGTACACAGAGAGCAGACGGCTCAGGTGTTGGCCGGTCTTAACGGGCACGGTGCTGCGCTCGATGACGAACTTCGGTGAGTCCACTGCCTGGGCAATCTGACGCGCGGCAGAGTCGAAGGCCGAGAGGTCCGATTCTCCATTGTCAAGCTCGGGAATTCCAACACAAAGAAAGATGACCTCTCCAGACAGGGCCGCTTCGCTCACCTGGCCGGTAAAGGCAAGCGTCCGAGCGGAACAGCTGTGCTGGATCATTGCGTCCAGGAAGGGTTCATAGATGGGAATCTGGCCCGCGTTAAGCAGGCGGACCAACTCTGCGTCATGATCGGCGCAAACTACCTGGTGGCCGATGGCTGCCAGGCAACCGCCCGTGACGAGCCCAACGTGACCGCAGCCGATGATGGAGACGCGCAGAAGTACACTCCGATGGATCGATTCAATGCGTTGACCGAAGAAATTATCCCGATCCGGTTGTCATTTGAGCAAATAGCTTTCGAGAAACAATATGCTGGTATAAAACTGGAAGTCTAGATTTGCTTTTTTGCGAAAGCCGTGGCCTTCGTCCTTAGCCATGAGGTACCACACCGGCGTACCCTTACCCTTTAAAGCCGCCACAATCTGCTCGGATTCGCTCACGGGCACGCGAGGATCATTTTTCCCGGCAACCACCAGCATAGGTTTCTTAATCTTGTCGATGTTGTTCATGGGAGCGATCCGCTCAAGGTACTCGCGCATCTTGGGGTCACGTTCGTCCCCGTATTCGGCACGGCGCAGGTCGCGCCGGTAAGCCTCGGTGTGCTCGAGAAAAGTAACCAGATTGGACATCCCGACGACGTCGATCGAACAACGAATGCGATCGCTGTAAAAGGCAGAAACAGCGAGAGTCATGTGGCCGCCGTAACTGCCTCCCGTCACGGCGATTCGATCAGGGTCAAGATTGGGTTGGGAGGCAATCCAATCGAACAGAGCGTTGATATCTTTGTACGAGTCATCGCGGTGAAAACCGTTGTCGAGCAGGGAAAAAGTCTTGCCGTAACCAGTGGAGCCGCGCACATTAGGATAAATCAAGGCAATGCCCAACTCGTTCACAAAATAGTTGCTGCGGCCGAGAAAGGTGGGCTGCGATTGGCCCTCGGGCCCGCCATGAATGACGACGAGAACGGGACGTTTACCGGTGAACTTTGCGGAGGGGCGGTAGATAAATCCGGAGATTGACTTGCCGTCGAAACTCTTCCAGTGAAAATCCTCCGCCTCGCGGAAATTGTCTGTGCGGATTTCGGATTCGCTGAAGGTCCAGCGTTCGATCTTTCCACTGTCCAGATCCAGCGAGTAGCAATCGGCTGGGCCGCGCGCGGAGGTCAGGACGAATCCAAGGTCGTGGCCATTGCGATGCCAGCGGATTCCACTGATCAACCCAGTCGGCATTTTCGGCAACGGCAGTTCCTTAGCAGTCGCCGTATCGAGCACATGAAGGACGCCGATGCCATCCTCGTCGGCGAGAAAGGCGAGGCGTTTTCCGTCCGCTGAGAGATCGAACTGATCCACGTCCCACGAAATCTCCGTTGTCAGATACTTCAGCTGTTTGCTCGCGAGTTCGAGATAGCTTAGCCTGAGAAATTCGGAGTCTTTGTCCGTGGTCAGATAAATACCTTGGCCATCTTTGCTGAAGCGCGCCTCGCCAACGGCAACCTTTGCGGAAGGGGCACGCGAAGTCAGAGCCGTCATCTTGCCCGTAGCAGTATCCACCAGCCAGAGATACGCTTCGTTGATGGAAATCTCTTCTTTCAGCAGGATTTGCTTATCATCCGGCGACCAATCCATAGGCTGCCATCCGCCGCCGGTGAGCTGCGTCAGCAGGCGCGGACTTCTCGCCTCGTCGGGGTTCATTACCCATAGGTCGGTGTCCTTTCCGGTCCGCCGCGTGGACATGTAGGCAAGGAGTTTGCCGCTCGAAGAAAAGGGCCCCAGCAAGTTTCGCGACTTTCCATCGGTCATCAATCGGATTTTGCCGGTGGCAAATTCGTAGCGATAGAGTTGATACCATTCGCCGCCACCAGAATCCTTCACAAACACGGCGTAATCATCGTCTTTCGTGGGGAAGCGCCCCACGGTGACAGCATCTTGAAAAAACGTCAGTTGCTGCCGGGCGGCGCCGGGATCCTTGACAAGATGCAGTTGCGGAACGTCGCCGAAGCGCGTGCTGATGAGCATTTCCCGTTCAGAAGGATTCCAATCCAAGAGCGTGGCACTCCGGTAGGAGCCGTAGCGCCCCGCAGTATCGGCGAGGTAAGCAGGTACGGGCGGTATGCTGCCCATGACCAGGCTATCCCCGGGAGTGAGCGCGGGGCCTTGCGCAAGCAGGCGCGTAACACTCATCAGTAAAATGGAGAACAGCGGGGTCAGCAGGCGCGCCGCACGCTTCATTCAAACGACTCCCCGGTACGTCAATGTGAGTCCTAATTTTCGTGCAGTTGGGGCTGTCTTCATGTCAACCAAAGACCTTCGATTCGAAGCCTACACTGGTTTGCATTGTACATGGGACGGTGGTGCTTCAAAACAATTATGGGGAAGCGTGCCTCCCAAAACAACCGCGACGAAGTGTCAGTTCGCAACGAAAGTGTAAGCCGACTGGACAACTGGGCTCAGTCGAGCCCGCTCCTGGAGGCTTGCAAGAGGCTTGTTTGACTCATTAATCGAGGTCAACCGAGCCATGCCCCGGAAAAGCTGTGCACGAGTTTACCATTTTTTTGCCGAATGGTTGCCCATCCACCACCTCTGTATATATGTAACTTATTCTATTCAAAAGACTTATGTAATAGTACCCTTTGGAAATGGAATTGCCATTCATGTGACCATGATTATGAGTCTCCTAACCAATCTTCCTGAGACGAGCGGTCTGTTTCTCATGGGAACGTTCTTGATTCTCGCCGGTCTGGTTTTGCGCCGAATTTTCCGTATGCTCGAGAACGGCGATGCTGGCGTCTCGAAGCGAGGCCCACAATCGAGGCAAAACCATCTGAAGCTAGACCAAGAAGAGATTATGAGTCAGCCCATGTCTCCGCGACTCTAGCCCACATTTGGCGGGGACTTCGGGTATCTCTTTTTCCCAGTCATGCCAGAAATGCGCAAGACTTTACCGACGGTGCGCATCCTCGCATAGAAAAGAATCCGCCTATATCCTGAAAATCCATGTAAATGAGCAGCTTAGTTCCATAAATGAGCCAATCTAGACCGCGCCAGATGGGCATCCAATTGCCAGTCTTTAAAGTAAGTTCGGGTACGTTCACTTAGGGGGCAGTTCGGAGATGAAAAAGCTATTGTTGTTATTGGTGTGGGCTTCGTTCAGTGTGCCTGCCTACAGCCAAGTCGATGTGTTGGTCCAGCGTTACGACAACTCCCGAACTGGCCAGAACTTGAATGAGGGTACGTTGACTTTGAGCAACGTGAACTCGTCAAATTTTGGAAAAATCTACTCCATTACGGTCGACGGATATGTTTACGCTCAGCCCCTCTATAAATCGAACGTCGTAGTTCCTGGCAAGGGCACGTTCAACGTCCTATTTATCGCGACAGAGCACGATAGCGTTTACGCGTTTGACGCCGACACGGCTACGGCACTTTGGCAGAGGAGCTTCATTAACCCTTCAGCTGGCATAACAACGGAGCCTTCCGCCAACACGTTGACAAGCGATATCATTCCGGAGGTCGGGATCACCTCGACACCGGTAATCGACCCAGCTACGGGCACCCTCTATGTGGTGGCTAAGACATCGGAAACCACGGGCCAGTTCTTCCGCCTTCATGCTCTTGACATTGCCACGGGAGCCGACCGAGTGCCCCCCGTCGTGATTCAGGCCTCCGTGCCAGGAACTGGTTCTGGCAGTAATGGTGGAACTCTTCAGTTCGACGCGACTTGGCAATTTCAGCGGCCTGGTTTGGTGTTGATAAATGGTGTGGTGTACATCGGGTTCGGTTCCAGCGGCGATAACGGCATCTGGCACGGTTGGTTTCTCGGGTACAACGCTGCCAATCTTACGCAGTCAGCGGTATTCTGCGTAACCCCCAATGGTTTGGGGGGAGGACTTTGGTTCCCGGGTGAAGCTCCGCCAGTCGATTCGAACGGGAATATCTACATCAATACCGGAAATGGCGATCTTAACGGCAGCACAAACTTCGGAGACGCCTTCATAAGGCTGTCTACTGCAGCCAATTTGACTGTCCTCGATTTCTTCTCTCCTTTCAACCAGCAAGCACTGAACGCTGCCGACTTGGACATTGCTTCGGCGGGTTTCATCGTGCTTCCAGACTCCGCTGGAACAGCCGCGCATCCGCACTTCATCGTGGGGGGCGGCAAAGACGGCACTATCTACGTACTCGACCGCGATCAGCTTGGTGGCTTCAACGGTTCGTACACGAATCCAGATAGCCAGATTGTCCAGGAGATCTGGAATGCCATAGGAATTATCACTACTAATCCAAGGGCCAGTACGCTGAGTTACGTACAAAACAACTACACGACACCAGCCTTTTGGCAGAATCACTTGTATTGGTGCGGCGTCAATGACGTCTGCAAAATGTTCAATTTGAATAATGGATTGGTCACAACCACACCTGTATCGCGGTCCGCCACTTCGTATCCAATCCTTGGGGCGGAACCGGTAGTTACGGCCGGCAGCCCCACGGCCACTAGCGCCATTTTGTGGGCAGTCGAGAACGGCAATCGCACCGTGTTGCACGCGTATGACGCGACAAATCTCGCGACGGAGCTCTACAATAGTAACCAAGCAGCCAACAATCGTGATCAGGGTGGGCTTCCGGTCAAATTTGTTGAGCCTACAGTAGTTAACGGGAAGGTCTTTGTAGGATCCCAGTCTCGAGTCGATGCTTATGGTCTGCTCGCTTCATCTTCTCCGCAGGCAGCAGCGCCAACCTTCACACCTCCCCCTGGCAACTACGGTACAGCGCAAACCTTGACGATCTCGGACACAACTCCGGGGTCGACCATTTACTACACGCTCGATGGGAGTCTCCCGACTAGGTCCTCGCCGCAGTATTCTGGATCGATTGTCCTTAACTCTACGACTACGATCAACGCGATTGCCGTCGCGAATGGATTCCTGACCAGCCCGGTAGTCACTGGCGTCTATAGAATTGGCGGTGTCTTGGTGACCACTGGCGGCTATGTTCAGGGAAACTCAGCCGTGCCTCATGGGTCTATTCCGTCGGTTACTATTCCTTTTACAGCCGCGCAAGGAGCTGGGAACCTGAATGTGGTCGTCGTGGGGTGGAATGATACAACGGCAGCCGTCAGCTCAGTGAGCGATACGAAAGGCAACCTGTATACGCTTGCGGTGGGGCCAACGCAGCAAAATGTTGCTGGCACGCAATCGATCTACTATGCCAAGAACATTGTGGCGGCAGCCGCCAACGCCAATTCGGTTACAGTTACCTTTACTGGGGCTGGTGCGCATGATCCTGATATCCGAATGGCTGAATATGCCGGACTGGACATCAATAATCCTTTGGATGTGGTGGCGGCAGCGCAGGGCAATGGGGCAATTAGCAACAGTGGGTTTGCGACGACCACAAGCGCCACGGAGCTGATCGTGGGCGCCAATCTAGTGCAGACCGGCACAATTGACGCGGGCGGTGGATTCACCAACCGAATGATTACCAACCCCGACTCCGACATTCTCGAGGACATGGTTGTGACCGCGGCTGGCAGTTACAGCGCGACCGCCCCAATGAGTCCAGCTGGGGATTGGATCATGCAAATGGTGACCTTTAGGGCGGTCGCCCCTGATACCACGCCCCCCACGTCGCCATCGAACCTCACTGCCAACCCAATCGCTCCGAACCGCATTGTTCTCACTTGGGCGGCGTCGACCGACAATGTAGGAGTCGCCTCCTACACGATCGAGCGGTGTACGGGGGCGAGCTGCTCAGGTTTCTCGCCGCTGGTAACTGTCTCGGGAACCACAACGACATTTACCGACATCAAGCTATATCCATTCCTGCAGCCAGAATCCTACCGAGTGCTGGCGACCGATTTTGCGGGCAACAACAGCGGCTATTCCAATATCGCTACCGCAGTTGCGCCGCCTGACACAACTCCCCCGACGGCCCCGACAAATCTGGCCGCCACGACCTTCAGCAACACGCAAATTAATCTTACCTGGACGGCTTCCACGGATGACGTGGGAGTAACGGGCTACTTGTTAGAGCGTTGCCAGGGAGCGGCGTGCTCTAACTTTGCCCAGATCGCTGCTCCTTTGGTAGCGAACTTCAGTGATACCGGCCTCACAGCTTCGACGAGTTACAGCTATCGCCTGAGGGCAGTGGACTCGGCCGGCAATGCCAGCCCGTACTCGAATGTGGCCAGTGCGACCACGCTGTCGGGTGGACCCGTAATCACGGCGCCTTCGAACTTGGCCGCCACGGCTGCCAGCAACACGCAGATCAATCTCTCGTGGGCCGCTGCCACGGAAACAGGCGGGACAATCAGCCAATATCTAGTCGAACGCTGTGCGGGAGCTGCTTGCAGCAACTTCTTGCAGGTGGGAACTGCAACGGCTACCTCGTTTGGTGACACTGGTTTGACGGCTGCAACCACTTACAGCTACCGAGTCCGCGCCACCGACGCCTCCAGCAACCTCGGCCCCTACTCGAACGTAGCAAACGCAACGACGCTATCAGCTCCGCCACCTCCAGCCATCAGTTTCATTCAAGTGAATTCGGCGGATCCACAAACGCCTCAGACGGCGGTCACGGTTCCTTATGCCGCTGCGCAACGGGTCGGTGACCTGAACGTAATCGTGGTGGGATGGAACGACTCGACTGCCACGGTGAGTGCCGTAACGGACACGATGGCCAATGTCTACGCGTTGGCTGTGGGTCCGACGGTGCAGGGTGGGACGGCATCGCAATCCATCTATTATGCCAAGAACATTCCCGCGGCCGCGGCTGGCGCCAACAAAGTGACGGTAACGTTCAATGTGGCGGCCAAGTTCCCGGACATCGTAGTTCTGGAGTACAGCGGTCTGGACACTATTAACCCTCTGGATGTTACGGCCGCCGCCATGGGGAACAGTGCGACCAGCAACAGCGGCGCGGCGACCACGACGAACGCCAATGACCTGCTCATCGGGGCCAACGTGGTGCAGACGGGGGCAACTGGACCCGGCACCGGCTTTACCAAGCGCATCATCACGAATCCGGACGCCGACATCGCTGAAGATCAGGTTGTGTCCGCAATTGGCAGTTACAGCGCCACGGCACCTCTGAGTCCCTCGGGGCTGTGGATCATGCAGATGGTTGCTTTCAAGGCTGCTGGCTCTGCCCCGACGCCGAGTGCGCCGGCGAGTCTGGCGGCGACGGCTGTTGGGCCATTGGAGATTGACCTGTCCTGGACGGCTTCGACCGAGTCCGGCGGGACCATCGCCAGCTACCTGATCGAGCGCTGCGCTACTTCCGGCTGCAGCAACTTCGCGCAGGTGGGCACTTCAACATCCACCACCTTCAACGACACGACCCTGCTCGGTTCCACGAGCTATAGCTATCGGGTCCGCGCCAAGGACTCGGCTGGCACGACCGGTCCGTATTCCAACACCACTTCGGCCACAACTACACCACCCACATTTACGGCGCCATCAGGAGTTTCGGCCACGGCTTCCGGTCCCGTGCAGGTTAATCTTTCCTGGACGGCAGGGGCAGAAACCGGCGGCACGATTACGAATTATTTGATCGAACGCTGCACCGGGGCTACCTGCAGCAACTTCACGCAGGTGGGCAGTTCTACTTCACCTACCACCACGTACAACGACACCAGTTTGCTGGGTTCGACCACCTACAGCTATCGTGTGCGTGCTACCGACGGAACCAACTTCAGCGGCTATTCGAGCACGATTTCCGCAACCACGGCGGCGCCCACGTTCACGGCACCCTCGAACTTGACCGCCGCAGCCGCCAGCAATACCCAGATCAATCTCTCCTGGACTGCGGGAACGGAAACCGGCGGCTCGATCACCCAGTATCTGATCGAACGCTGCGCCACTTCCGGCTGCAGCAATTTCGTGCAGGTGAACACCTCAACGGCTACCACATTTAACGACACGGGGCTGGCGCCTTCGACCAGCTACAGCTATCGCGTCCGGGCTACCGACGGTACCAACTTCAGCGGCTATTCCAACACCGCGACGGCAGCGACACCGGCAGCTACACCAACGGCGCCTTCCGGCCTGACAGCCACGGCCGCTGGTCCCGTGCAGGTGAATCTGTCCTGGACGGCTTCGACAGAAGCGGGCGGCACGATCGCCAGCTACCTGATCGAGCGCTGCACGGGAGCGGCTTGCAGCAACTTCACGCAGGTGAACACCACCATTTCACCGACCACCACTTTCGGCGACACTGGATTGCTCGGCTCCACCAGCTATAGCTACCGGGTCCGCGCCAAAGACTCGGCTGGCAACATCGGTCCGTATTCCAACACGGCTTCGGCTACGACGGCAGCGCCCACGTTCACCGTACCATCGGGACTTTCGGCCACCGCTGCCGGTCCTGCACAAGTTAATCTTTCCTGGACGGCAGGAACGGAAACTGGCGGCACGCTCACGAATTATCTGATCGAACGCTGCACTGGGGCTACTTGCAGCAATTTCGTGCAGGTGGGAACCACTCCCTCATCGACCACCACTCTGAACGACCCCGCTCTGCTGGGTTCGACGACTTACAGCTACCGTGTGCGCGCTACCGACGGCACCAACTTCAGCGGCTATTCCAACACCAACTCAGCTACCACGGCAGCGCCCACGTTCACAGCGCCCTCGAACTTGACCGCCACGGCTGCCAGCAATACGCAGATCAATCTCGCGTGGACAGCGGGAACAGAGACCGGCGGCACCATCAGCCAGTACCTGATCGAGCGCTGTGCGGGAGCAGCTTGCAGCAATTTTGCGCAGGCGAACACCTCCACGACTCTCACGTTTAACGACACCGGTCTGACGCCTGCTACCAGCTACAGTTATCGGGTGCGCGCCACCGACGCCGCCAGCAACCTCAGTGCGTATTCCAACGTCGCTACGGCCGCGACCACCGCGAATCCGCCGCCGCCCATCACCTTCATTCAGGTCAATTCCGCCGATCCGCAAACACCGCAGCTATCCGTCACCGTGCCTTTTACCGCCGCGCAGCGGGTCAGCGACCTGAACGTGGTGGTCGTGGGATGGAATGACTCGACGGCCACGGTCAGCACCGTGACCGACACCATGGGCAACATCTACGCACCAGCTGTGGGCCCAACGGTGCAAACTGGCACGGCTACGCAATCCATCTACTACGCCAAGAACATCGTTGCCGCCGGAGCCGGGGCCAACTCGGTGACCGTGAAGTTCAACGTAGCTGCGGCCTTCCCGGACATCCGCATCCTGGAGTACAGCGGACTGGATACCGTCAATCCGTTGGATGTGTCCGTGGGAGCCTCGGGAACAGGCACCACCGCCAACAGCGGTGCGGTGACCACCACCTATGCCAATGACCTGATCATCGGGGCCGATGTGGTGCAGACCGGGACCCCGGGAGCGGGAACGGGCTTCACCAAACGCATCATCACCAGTCCCGACAGCGATCTCGTCGAGGACCGTGTGGTGACCACCGTCGGCAGCTATAGCGCTACGGCTCCCGTTAGTCCCTCGGCCCTCTGGCTCATGCAACTCGTCGCTTTCAAAGGCCATCCATAGGGCTACCGTCAGGATGCGATGGAACGAAGCCGGTCGATCATTGTCGATTGAAGATGTAGCTGCGACACCGCGTCCAAATCTTTGAGACTGAGAAAATTCCTGACACTTTCTTCGAGTAATTTCCCGGCGCTTGATCCGGCGCTGAAGTTGGAGGCGCTAAGCCAACCGCGTGTGCCTGCAGAACAAGTCTTGATCGCAACCACGAAAGCACGGGACCTTCGCTCGAATGGTGTATGCTCTTCGTGAAGAAAACCGCGCTGCGAGCCATTCGTCGAGAAGGAGCAAACCCAGGAAATGGATTTCCTCTCGTTCTCGATGAATTACTGGGAGGATCTCTGGCAAAGCCGGCATCATGTCATGTCCAGGTTGGCCGCAAGACACAAGGTCCTTTTCGTCTCTCCTCCAGCACATGTCCGGGAAGTGCTCGGCGCCAAGTGGAAACGGCTGCCTCAAAGTGGCCTGCAAGAACGCTCAGCGAATCTCTTTTCGTTGGTTCCTCCGCACTTCCTTTTTGAAACCCACCGCCTCCCGGCGCTCCATCGGTTATCAGCCTATCTTCGTGAAGCGCAGATTCGCCATTTCCTTCGAAAGTTGGGACTTCAGCAGGTAGTGCTGTTCATCTGGCATCCTCGCTATTCCAATTTGTTAGGAGAGTTCGGTGAAGCGGTGAGTTGCTACTACGTGGATGAAGAATTTACGTCCTATTACGGAATGCCGGAGAGCGAAAAACAGCAAATTCGAGCCCAAGAAGAAGTCCTATTGCGAGGCGTCGATCTGGTCTTCGCAAATGGTAGCGTCCTCCTGGATCAGAAAAACAAGCATGGAAATGCGTCGGATGTGCCGATGGGCGTCGACTTCGGACTCTTCTCGCGCGCATTGCTCGAGGAAACGGCCGTTCCTTCGGACTTGGGCGCGATGCGACCGCCCAGAATCGGCTACATCGGTAACGTGAACGATAAGGTTGATTTCGAACTGCTTGAGTCTATCGCGCGGGCCAAGCCGCTTTGGTCCGTAATTTTAGTCGGACCGCTATCCATTCGGACGCCGGAGTTCCGTGGCAATTTCGAAAAGCTTCGGCAGCTGCCAAATGTCCATCACCTGGGTTTTCGCCCTCTCGAGACGTTACCGAACTACGTTCGAGGCCTCGATGTTTGTTTGATGTGCTACCGGACTGATGGATGGGCGTATTACGGTTACCCGTTGAAATTGCACGAGTATTTGGCTGGCGGCAAACCCGTTGTTGGATCCGATCTGCCGAGCATCCGCGTATTCTCAGGAGTGATTTCCATCGCCAGCACGGTTGAAGAGTGGCAAAGCGCAATCGAAGCAGGTTTGAATGACAATTCCGCCGCTCGAATCAGCGAGCGAGTACAAGTGGCCCGTGAGAATACTTGGGAAGAACGGGTCCAACGGATTGAGAAAGCAATCGCTGCAAAGATGGAAGAGAAAAGCGCTAGCGCTCGGCAGCCCCGGTGAGAGCCCTCACGGCGAAGCTTTACCTGTGCGCGAACATCGCCTGCCTGAGCTGCTGGATTCGATTCTGACGTTCCTCGCGAGGCACACATACATACCAAAACCCGACTAGCGCCAAGGGAAGAGTTGCCGCAATCTGCGCAAAGAAAACTAACAATTTAGTTGGCGGTAGCCGGCGCTCGAAGAAATAGGTACCCAACGCAAAAGGAGCCATCGCCAGTAAAGGAAGGATCCAAGTGCTGGTGACATACTGGCGTACGGGGATCTGCAGCGTCCGTCGCATGTACCACGGCCAAAAGAGAAAACATACGATCAGATTTGGGATCGTCGATCCCCATGCCACGCCCAGCACTCCCATCGAGCGAACCAGAATGATGCTCAGCCCGAGATTTGTTAGAGCCTCAAGAAGGTAAACGGGGACGAGCGCTTGGTGTTTCCCGATCCCCTGCACGACAGCCCATCCTGCGCCTGGCCCGGTCGAAAAGATTGCCATCCACGCGAGAATCCAAAGTACTCCACCGGACAGTGTGGCGTACTCGTACCCCATCCACAAACCGATGAAGCTGCCTCCCCTTATCAAGAACGTCAGCCCAATGGGCATCATCAAGGCAGTCGAATAACCAGCGGAAGTAAGCGCCGTGCGCCGAAGGCCGGCAAAGTCTCCGGCCGCTTCTAGCCGGCTGGCGAGCGGCGTGACGGTGGAGGAAATACCGCGGGTAAGCCCTCGAGCGTACGTAATTAAATTGCCCGCAATGGCAAAAAACGTGACGAAGTTGACCGGAAGAAAAGCCGCGATGACCACGGAGTCGGTATAAAGAATGAGATAGGCAAAAATCTGCAGAAGAAAAGAATAAACACTGAAGGAAAAGATCAGCTTCAAGTGTGGAAGATTGGCGTAGCTGGGCCGAATTCGCAATTCGGGGTATAACCGGGCGACCAGGACGGCGTTTGCCAGCGCACTCAGCAAACCTGCCCCCAGCTGAATGAGTGCTAAGGCTGCAATCCCCGACCCACCCCGAAGGGCAACCACAATCACAAGCGCCCTGAGACCGGACGTTATGATCTCGATCAGATTGACAAGATCAAATCGCTGAAGGGCGACAAGGATTCCTCCGAACACCCCGCCCACAAGCGAGACTGCTACGGTGACACCCGCAACGACGAGGACGATACGGGCCTGCGCCTGGAGGTCGTCGGGAACGTGCAGCCGATTCAACGCCAAAGCACCCAGAGCGACGGAGATCAAGATCGCAAGCAGGCCTGCGGAAGAAAAAATCAGCATCGCCGAAGATGCTGTTTCATTGGCCTGCTGATGATCAGCCTGGGTGTGAAATTTCGCCACATAGCGCGTCACGGCCCCGCGCACGCCCATATCGAGAAGGCCGAGATAGCCGGTCAAGGAGCCGATGAGGGTCCAAACGCCATAGGACCCATTCCCGAGATGCCGAACCACAAAAGGCGAAAGAAAAAATGTGACCAGGATCGAAAAGGCAAACCCGCCCCAGTTCGCGGCGACATTGCGAATCGTCCGCGTGGCACCCGGTGTGTGCTTCGCGGCTTGCGCGGCGGATTCCGGCGATTCATTTGCACTCATTTTTGGTCCTTCGGATCTCTCAAGCCGTGGAACCCGAACAGCCTGCGACTGTTCGCTGCGGCGCTTGAAACATCACGAAATGTGTCTCTATCGCGGCTCTTATTTTAGGCTGCTTTTTTGCGAGTCTCGCGAGGCATGATCAAGCCAGATCTCGCGCCAGATCGGCAAAGGGTTCGGGCCGATGTTTTTGGAGTCCTCCGGAACGCGCTCAAGCCAGATCTCGCGCCAGTACGGCAAGATGCTCCGAGGGCAAAATTTATTGAGGTCGCCTTGGCAGATAACTCCGTCGAGGATCATGCAATCGTTCGGCAAGCGCATCATGGTCCCGGTCTGGTCGTTCACAATCTTGCCAACTTGGCGGAGTACCCGAAAAGTTCCACCACAGTATTTGACCATTTCGCGGTCGAAGGAGAGGCCTCTATTCCGGTTTCGTTTGTTCAAGGTCTTCATGATTTCAATTTTGGGTTTCACCCTTACAAGCTCGCCGGGCTTTAAGCCGATATCTCCACTGGGAGTCTTCTCCAATTTCCCTTCAAGATAGGGGTACTGCGCTCCGCGCCGAATAAGCTGAAATCTGTTGAAAAACCAAATGAACAAGCTGCGCACCATCATCTTCAGCGGGACATTGCCACATGACCAATCTTCCCAGAACTGCCGCACGTCCCACCACGCAAGCGGTGAGGTTGCCCGGCTCATCTCCGTCGCCTGACACTTGTAATGAATGATCTCTTCGCCTTTCGCATCCTTCCCCGAAAACTGAGTAAACCGGGAAAGCTGATCGTAGGCTCGCCGGAGTTCCTCCTCCGGTGGGGCAGCAGAAGGCACGCTGTCTGAATTGACCGGTTTGAGCCAAGCCTCTTTCCAAAAAAGAAGGCAACCAGCTTCGCACCCGTCATGACCCTGGCCGTCGCAGCGCAGAGTGTCCAGGTGCACAGCGTCTTTCATTTTGCGCAAACCACTCCACGCAATGGTGTCGCAAGCTTTGTGCGCACGTTTGTAAACGCGAAAACGCTTCCCGCAAAATTGCAGCATTTCGGGCATGAAGGGAAGACCATCGAGAGCGCACTGTTCATCCAGCGTTGACAGAATCTCCGCCGGATGGCGGACTTCCACGAGATCGCCAACTTTGAGCTTCAGGGTATGCCGTATTTGCATTCGCGTTTCATTCATAACAAATCAAAACGTTCTGGGCGGTTCACAATATTGAATTGCAGCACCTTTCACGCGTGCGCCTTCCGATCGTTTGTTCGGCCGGCAATCTGTTTGGCTGCGATGGCAATATCCTCGAACAACTCACCGCGGTGATATTTGACCCAACGCAGCATGTGTACACCGCATGCCAACCGAGCGCTCCACGTAAGAGGCGCGCGCCAGATGGACGCGAGATAATCGCGCAACACTCGCCAAGCGGGGAAGACAATTCCTCTCGCATTTAACGGGTCCTGAAACTCCATCAAGGAGCGCCGCGAAGGGTTGGTATACACGGAGCGGTAGACGTGTTCCCGATGGAGCAGGAGCTCTTCCGGCAACTCGTAGAAGCGCCCATGCAAGGCCAACTCCGCCAATAGAATCTGGTCGGCAGCGTACGTGGTTCCCAAAAGGGGAGTCTTTCGGAGGATGCTCGAACGCATCAGGCCGTAAATTGGCGGTGAACCCCAATTGATCCACAGAATTTTTCCGAGTCGGTCTTGTGGGCGAAGCAAAAGATTGGGATCGGTGTCAAGCCCATAGGAGCGGTGTTTTATAGTGTTTCCAGCTTCATCGATAACCCTGACTCGCGGATAACATAGAACGATGTCTGGATCCCGGTCCATGATGGCTGCGGTTTTTTCCAGAAAATCGAGCGTCTGCAGATCATCGTGGGTGACCCACTTGAAGTATTCAGCCGTGGACAAAGCGAAGACGCGGCGGAAATTAGGATTCGCACCAATGTTTGTTTCGTTTCGATAATAGCGGATACGGTTGTCCCTGGCAGCGTAGTCTCGGCAGATCTCTGCGGTCCGGTCCGTGGAGGCATTATCGGAAATGATCAATTCAAGATCCCGAAAACTTTGGTTTAAGACGGCGTCAATGGCTTCCGCGAGGAACCGCTCCCCGTTGTAAACGGGCAGGCCAATGCTGACTCTGAGACTTTTTTCAGTCATGAAACTCGGCCTTCACCCTTGGCAAAGAAAACTAGGCAACGCGAACGTTGCGATGCACAATCCGTGAATGCCGGTTGATTCTTGTAGAATCGCGAGTTCATAGGAATTTACAACACGAATTTCCGGCAGTAGAAACCTTCTGCGTATCCACTGCGGGAATTGGCTTCGACACCGCGGATCCGCGGTAACGCCAAAAAAGTTTCCTCAGTGAACCACTGCTTCGAACGCTGCGACGCGAATGCATCCAGAATGTGCTTGGCCTTCCGCTCACATGTGGCACGATCCAGCCCGACAAAGAAATTGGGAGCGCCCAGATCACCATCGTACTTCGGAATCTCGTATTCCAGGATCAAATGACTGCGAAAGGTGTTCCAAGTCAGTTCACAGATCACCCGGTGATCCTGATGCAAATCGTGGCGGCAGTGAGTCAGAACAACGTCCGGTACGAATGTTTTCTTCAGCTTCTCGAATTCACCTTTGATCTGCGCCTGCTGCGAAGGGAAAAAACTGTCGCGGTAGTTACGGATCACCACTTTCTTTTTCTTC
>Ga0099794_10000174_pt1 | contig 23500 bp, 23 predicted proteins | sample Rivendell_Oct201_10_FD_77320 | JGI IMG/M metagenome (GOLD analysis project Ga0099794, IMG submission 77320) | Vadose zone soil microbial communities from the Eel River Critical Zone Observatory, Northern California, USA -... | ecosystem: Host-associated > Plants > Roots > Rhizosphere > Soil ... | reverse complement strand
TGGGTAGGAAGCAACAGACGCCACAGAGGCGGCGCGGTGTGCGCGCCGTTGCCGTTGCCGGCCGCCTTGTGCGATCCGTTCAAAAGTACCCTCCCGGTGGGGAGCTGGAGGATCCGGCTCGAGGGAAAGGTGTGCCGGTGGCTGGCGACGATCACGGCGGTGCCGGCGGCGGCTGCGTCCTCGAGCAGGCGCATGACGATCTTGGCCGTGTCGTCGTCGACCGACGCCAGCGGCTCGTCGGCGAGGATGACGCGCGGCCGCGTCGCGAGGGCGCGCCCTACCGCCACGCGCTGGCGCTCTCCGGCCGACATCTGGTGCGGATAGCGGTTCCGCTTGTTCCCCAGGCCCAGGGATTGCAGCGTCTCCATGGCCCGCTGCTTGATCGTCCGGAACGGCAGTCCCGGGTGGGTGACCTGCAGCGCGAGTGTCAGGTTCTCGAATGCGGTCAGGCGTGGGAGCAGGTGGTGCTCTTGAAAGACGAACGCCACGTCGCGGCGAATTCGGCCCAGGCCTCGGCGCCACCAACGGTTCAGGCCTCGTCCCTGGACCAGGACCTGACCACGGCTCGGCCGGAGCTGGCCGTGAACGAGTCTGAGCAGGGTCGTCTTGCCCGCGCCGCTCGGCCCGATGACCTCGACCAGCTCACCCGGCGCGACCGACAGGTTGATCTCCTTGAGCACCGATGTGCGGCCGAACGACTTGGCGACACCGGTGAGCTTGACCACCGGCTGGACGATGGCGTGGCCGTTGGTGGCCCCACTCTTCTTGTTTGCGGTCTTCTTGGCGGGCGCCGCATTCACGACGGCGCCGTTTGCGGCGTGCCCGTTAGTGCCGTGCCCGTTCGTGGCGTGGCCGTTTCCGCCGTTCAGAGCGGCGTCCTGTGCGCCGGCGCCATTCACGCCGCGGCGGGCCGACGCGCCGCTGCGTGCAGCTTTGACAGGTCGGCTACCCACCCTTACCCAATGTCCAAGATTAGCCCAAGCCAGGCTCAGGATTCCCTCATAACTCGCTATGAGTCGGGGGGTTACTTACTAAAAGTTAGCCGCACCCCGCCAGGGCAAGTTGAGCCGGCTGGGCGGTGACCTCCGAGCGGAAGGCCGAGCAGCCCAAGCACCAGTGCTCGATTCGCCCCGCGATCTCGCATCAGGTCAGGCTGCTACCAGAACTTGCCTCGCGCCAGCAGTATGTACAGGATCGGGCCGATGCCCCAGAAGAAGGTGATGATGATCCACAGCACTTTCCATAAACCGCTGAGGTCGGTGCGGTTGACGATGTCGATGATGCAGAGGACGAAGGCGATCGGGTGCAGGAAGATCGCCAGCAGCACTTCGACGATGAACTTGATCACCTAGTTCCTCCCTCTCTGGTGGGCCGGGTTGACGGGTGTCTTCAACGGGCTGGAGATGCGCGGCCAGCCGCCCGCCGGCGAAAAGGTACCGTCCGCCGCCTGCTCATACGTAGCGTTCAGCTTGCCTCGCGCGATCTGAGTGACCGCCTCGACAAACCTTTCCACCTCGGTTGAGGTGTTGTAAGGGGCGAGGCTCGCCCTCACCGCACCGGGCAGCGCCTTGCGATGACCGGCGTTCACCTCTCCCTCGACAGCGTCGACCGCCTTCTTGTCCATGTGCAGCAGGTGAAAGACGTAAGGGTTGGCGCAGAAGCAGCCGTTGCGCACGGCGATGCCCCACTCATGACTCAAGGCGGCCGCGACCAGGCCGTGGTGAAGGCCGTCGACGACGAAGCTCGCGAGGCCGAGCCGCGCGCGCCCAGAGGAGCCTTCGACGCCGCCCAGCACGCCCACGCCAGGGATGCGGCCCAAGCGGGCCAGCAACGTGGCGCCAAGCTCGACCTCGTGGCGCAGCATCTCCTCAAATCCCAGCTCCAGGAGCGTGTCGATCGCCACGCCCAGGGCGACGGCACCGATCACGTTGGGCGAACCGGCCTCCTCACGGTCGGGAAGGTCTGCCCAGACGGTGTCGTCCCAGGTCACGATGCTGATTGCGCCACCGCCCATCACCTCCGGCGCGCCGGAGAAGAAATCGCGAGGAGCGACCAGCACACCGGCGCCGTATGGCGCGTACATCTTGTGACCGGAGAACGAGACGAAATCCAGATGTCCCGGATCACTCGCCGGCCTGATGTCGATGCGGTGGTGAGGCGCTAGCTGCGCGGCGTCGACCGAGACGAGGGCGCCGTGGCGGTGGGCCAGCTCGGCCACCTCGTGGATCGGCGAGACGAACCCGGTCACGTTTGACGCGCCGCACACCGCAACCAGGCCGATCTTTCCTGCGGCGGCCTTGAGCTCGCTATCGATCGCGTCGAGATCAATGTGGCCGTCGTCGGAAAGACCGACCATGACATGCCCGCTGCGGTGGCGCCATGGAAGAAGGTCGGCGTGATGCTCCATCTCGGTGACCAGCACCTGCCGGCCATCCAGCCTTGCCTGCTCCGCGGCGATCCGGTTGAGAGCATCGGTCGTGCCCTTCACGAAGATCACCACCTGGGAGTGCTCGTCAACGCCGAGGAAATGGGCGACCAGTTCCCGGGCATGCTCGTATGCCTCCGTCGCGAGGCGCGACTTGTACCCGGTGCCGCGGTGCACGCTCGAATAGACCTCGGAGAATCCGTTGACGGCGTCGCGGACGCGCTTGAGCGGCGGCGTGCTGGCTGCGTTGTCGAAGTTGATGCCGGTCACGGTGCCGCCTCCGGAAACCGGCACCGGCAGGTCGACGCCGGCGAAGTGTTCGCGCCAGTATCCGAAGTGGGGAGAGGGCACTCTTGCACGTAGCCTAACTCTCAACGTACGCGAATTGAGCCGCAGCCGGATCTGTGCTATTCACACTAGCCAGATGGGTATCTCTCGTACCATTGACACGAGGTTGAAGACCCCCCGCAGAGCCAACGATGTTCGTGTGGTTTCCACGACCGTGAGCGGCGACTCGAGCCTGGCCGCCCGCGAGCTCAGCTTCCTCGTCAGGCTCGCCCAGGCAGCTGCTGCCACGCAGCGTCCCGACGAGCTGCTCGACTTGATCATCCGCGAGGCGACGTCGGCGATGGGAACCGACGTCTGCTCGCTCTACCTGCTGACTGCTCGCGGCCGCGAGCTCAAGCTGACGGCGACCAACGGTCTCAACGAGCGGATGGTGGGCAAGGTCGTGATGCCGGTCGGTGAAGGAATCACGGGTTGGGTCGCCGAGAGCAGGAAGCCGGCGGTGGTGCCGGACGTGAGCAAGGAGCCTCACTGGAAGTGGGTGCCCGGCCTCGACGAGGACCGCTTCCATTCGATGCTGTCGGTGCCGATCGAGTCGGGCCCGCGACTCGTCGGCGTCCTCAACGTGCAAAGCGCTGAGAAGCGGGATTTCAATTCGGGTGACATCGACTTCCTGCGCGCCATTGCGGGGCAGGTCGCTGGAATTCTCGAACGCAGCGAGCTGCAGCGGCGGACTGAGGTCCAGCTCGCGGAGATCCAGCTCTCACACGACATCCACGAACGCTTCACCAAGCTCTCCCTCGAAGGCGCCGGCATACCTCCGATCCTCGAGGTCGTCGGCTCACTCGCCGGCGGGCGGGCGGCCCTCTACTCGGCGGACGGCTACCGGGTCCGGGGGGCGGGTGAATCCTCAGACGGCATGCCTGCCCGAATCCACATCCCGACCCCGCTTGGCCAGGCCGGAGCACGCGAGGTGCGGATCAACTCGGGCCGGCCGGCGCGCCCGCTGGACGTGGTGCCGATTCGCGCGGGCTCCGACGTGCTTGGCATGCTGGCGGTCAGCGTCGACGAGAAGACCGTCGATTCGGCGGGCCGCCGCAGGGCGCTCGAGCATGGCTCGACGGTGCTTGCGGTTGAGCTCTCGAAGGAGCGAGCAGCAGCGGAAGTGGAGCGCCGGCTGCGCGGAGACCTGGTCGAGGAGGTCCTGGCCGGAGGGCTGGAGGCCGACGAGGCCGAGCGGGTCGCTCGACAAGCGGAGCGGCTTGGCCACCGGCTGCCGCAAAAGGCCTGGGTGGTCGTCCTCGAACCGGATGACGACGAGACGGAAGCGGCTCTCGCCGCGCGTGGGCAGCAAGACAGGCTGGACGCGGCTTTGAGCGACCTCGTGCGATCGCGACTGCCCGGCACGCTCACGCTCGTGCGGTCGGCTTCGGCGGTGTTCCTCGTGCCCGACGAAGTCGCCGCGGACCTGCCTACCATCGAAAAGCTCGCCGGGCAGGTGCTGGCCGCAGCGGCGCCGGTGATGAAGCCCGGCACCGCGTCGGTCGGCATCGGGAACATGGCCAACGGAGTCGCCGAGCTGGCGCGCTCTCACGTGGAGGCGCGGCAGGCGCTGCGGCTCACGCGTCGGGCTGGGGGCCGCGGAAGGGTTGCGTCCTACCGCTCGCTGGGCGCGTTCCGCCTGCTGCTGGAGGTGCAGAGCCCGGAGGCGCTGCGCCGTTTCGTCAACGAGCTGCTCGGCACTCTGCTTCAGTACGCACAGTCGAGGGACACGCCATTGCTGGAGACCCTCGAGGCGCTGTCGGCGGCGCGATGGGTCCGCCGCGCCGCCGCCCGCCAGCTCAAGATCCACATCAACTCGATGACCTATCGGGTGGAGCGCATCCAGTCGCTCACCGGCCTGCAGCTGGACGATCCCGAAACGCGGGTTGCGATCTCGATCGCCCTGCGCGCCCGAACGATGCTCGGAATGTAGTCCAAGCCCGACCATCCGGCCGCCCGGATTGCCCGCCGGTGGAGGCTCCCGCGGGATTCGATTAGTCCGCAAACCCGCGAGTGGAGGCTCCCGCGGGTAATTCCTACGGGAGGCGGCTGGCCAGAACCGGCACCCCGCCTCCCTTCTTACCCGATTGCTCGAGGGCGCCCACGATCGCGAGAATCAACGCTACGAGCAGGACCGCCTCAAACCCGCTCAACGGGATCACCCTGCCTGCCGCGTAAGTAGCAAGGTGATTTAGAAACGGCACCAGAACCACGATTACCGCGAGGAAGGCTCCACCAATCAACGCGAGGCGATAGATCGGGGCAAGCATCTCTCGAGGCATCGTCGTGGTGCGACCAAAATCGATTGCGACGACGAAATACGCAAACGCGATAACCAGGGTGGCATAGATCGCCAGATAGGCGAGGTCGATCCAGGGGTTGGGCCCATATGGGTTCATGGCGCTGTATATCCAACGGGCCAGGTCAGGGTTCGAGACCATGTAATAGTTGGCGACGATCACAGGCGAGAACATGACCGCCTGCGCGAACATCGGCGGTCGCAGCACCCCTGACATCAGGACCTTTAACTGAATCCGTTTCGTCGACTTTGCCTTCCTGCTTTCGACGCTCGGCATCCGGCGCACGGCGAGAACGACCACTACCGTGGCGACAACCAATGCGACCGAGAAGCCGACCCAGATGGCGAAGGGCCGATAGAGGGCTGCAAACAACTGCGTCGAAGCGAACGTTTGCGCAAGCTCGTGGACCTCGTCGGCAAGAGGGCTCAGGGCGTAGATCAGGACCGCGCCGCTGCCGAAGCCGAGACCGAACTCGTCAAGTGTGTCGCTGAGCAGAACTAGGATCATCGTGCCGGCGGTGAGCTCCAGCATGACGGTGAGCTGAGAAAACCAGTCCATCGCGTCCAGCTGGGGCGGAAAGGTCGGCACCTGCATCAGCACCGTCCACCCATACGACTGACCAAAAGCCAGGACAACCGCGAGCGCTTTTGTCCAGCGCTGCAGGCGAAGCCGGCCGTCGGGGCTTTCTCTCATGGTCCGCATTCGCTGCGACATGACCGCGACTATCGACATGATGATCAACGCGTTGATGTACGGCCCGATCCCCATCACCACGATGCTGTAGCGGTCGAAAGGAAGGGCGCCGCCGATCGCGTGGAGAAAAGTGCTCGTATTCGTGAATAGAAGAAGTTGATTCATGAACTTCGGATTCAACTCGGCTACAGGGATTTGGTCGAGCGCGCGCCACGCGACGAGGCACAGTCCGGTGACCGCAAGCCGCTTCCAGCCGACCAGTCGCCACAGGTGTGCCAACGGTTTCAAGGCAGTCTAAGGCGCGCCGCAAACTCGCCTTCCACGGTGGGATGCGGGGTACGCCAGCTAGATGAGTGAAATGCAGAAGGCCCCAGGCTTGCGCCCGAGGCCTTCCACATGGAGAGTGAATCTCGTCTCGGTTAAACGTCGCTGTAGAGCATGAACTCCCATGGGTGCGGCCGAAGCGCGACCTGGTCGACCTCTTTCTTGCGCTTGTAGTCGATCCAGGTGTCGATGACGTCTTTGGTGAACACGCCGCCTTCGAGCAAGAACGCGTGGTCCTTCTCCAGGGCGTCGAGTGACTCGCTCAGCGAGCCAGGCACCGACTTGATCTTTGCCTTCTCCTCGCCTTCGAGTTCGTAGATGTCCTTGTCGACCGGCTCCGGAGGAAGGGTCTTGTGCTTGATGCCGTCCAGACCCGCCATCAGACACGCCGAGAAAGCGAGGTAAGGGTTGGCGGCGGGGTCCGGCGAGCGGAACTCGACCCGCTTCGTCTTCGGGTTCGTGGAGTACATCGGGATGCGAACGCACGCCGAGCGGTTGCGCTTCGAGTAGACGAGGTTGATCGGCGCCTCGTAGCCCGGGACCAGCCGGCGGTAGGAGTTGGTGGTGGGCGCGCAGATCGCCAGCAGCGCCGGCGCGTGCTTCAGAAGGCCACCGATGTAGTGGACTGCCGTTTCGCTCAAGCCGGCGTAGCCGGACTTGTCGGCAAACAGGTTCTGCCCATCCTTCCAGAGGCTCTGGTGCACATGCATGCCAGACCCGTTGTCCTGGAAGAGCGGCTTCGGCATGAAGGTTGCGACGTAGCCGTGCTGCGCCGCGACGTTCTTGATGACGTACTTGAAGACCATCATCTTGTCGCCCATCTTGGTGAGCGAGTCGAAGCGCATGTCGATCTCGGCCTGGCCGGCCGTGCCGACTTCGTGGTGCTGGACCTCGACCTGCACGCCAGCCTCGATCAGCTTGAGCATGATCTCCGAGCGAAGGTCCTGGAACTTGTCCATGGGCGGCACCGGGAAGTAGCCCTCTTTGTGCCGCGGCCGGAAGGCGAGGTTTGGCTCGGTGTTCTTGCCCGAGTTCCAGATGCCCTCTTCGGAATCGATGTGGTAGTAGCCGCTGTGCGCGTTCTGGTCGAAGCGGAGCGAGTTAAAAATGTAGAACTCCGCTTCGGGGCCCCAGTAGCTGATGTCGGCGATGCCGGACTTCTTCAGGTGCTCCTCGGCTTTCTTCGCGATGAACCTTGCGTCTCGCGAGTACGGCTCACGGCTGATCGGGTCGACGATGTCGCAGATCAGGAAAAGCGTCTTGTGCGTCAGGCAGGGGTCGATCGTCGCCGAGTCCGGGTCCGGCATGAGCAGCATGTCGCTCTCGTTGATCGCCTGGAACCCGCGAATGCTGGAGCCGTCGAACCCCAGCCCCTCGGTGAAGCTGTCGACTTCGAGCTCGCCGATCGGCACGCTGAAGTGCTGCCACGTGCCGGGCAGGTCGATGAACCGTACGTCGACGACCTCGACGCCTTCAGCCTTCGCCCGCTCGATCACCTCTTTCGGGCTAGTCTTGGTGCCTGACTTCGTCTGAATCGCCATAAATCACCCTCCATGAAACCTGGACCTTATTTTTGACGGGTCCTGCTTCATCCTAGGGACGCGCTGGACGAGGTTCATGGTGAGAACCTCACGATTCGGGTGCGGATCTTTACGTGTGGTTGACACGACACAGGATATCCACAGGGCTCCTTAGATCGTGTGAATCACACGGCGTGAACGCAGGGAACTCGTGCAAATCGCACGTGGGACCTGCCTCCCACGGGCGATAGCCTCAAGTCATCAAATCGTGGAGGTGACGTCCTTGCCCAGCTCGCTTTCTCGGCGTTCAACCGCAATCTTCCTTGCTTCCGGAGTCGCTTTGCTCTCGGCTCTAGTTCCGGTCTCGGCCTTCGCCGCCGACGACACCACCGCCACCTCGGCCGCGGGCGTCGCCGCCGACACGGTCTGGGTCATCGTCGCCGCTTGTTTCGTCATGTTCATGCAGGCGGGTTTCGCCATGCTCGAGGTCGGCTTCAGCCGAATGAAGAACGTGGGCACAGTTGTCGCCAAGGTCGTCACCAACCTCAGCGTTAGCTCGATCTCATACTGGGCCCTGGGCTTCGGCTTTGCCTTCGGCGCCGGCGGGATATTCGCCGTCATCGGCGGCAGCGGCTTCTTCCCCACGTTCAGCCCCGGTTCGTCGATGGACTTGCCCGCGATCGCCGGCAGCACCGCGCCGGCCGCTGCCAAGTGGTTCTTCGAGTTCGTGTTCTGTGCCGTCTCCCTGGCGATCGTCTGGGGGACGATGCTCGAGCGCACGAAATTCATCGTCTACATTCTTTTCGGCATCCCGTTCGCTGCCTTCATCTATCCACTGATCAGCCACCAGCTGTTCGGTGGCGGCTACCTGATGGCGACTCTTGGCTCGCAGGACTTCGCCGGTTCGACGGTCGTCCACCTGACAGGAGCGACCGCCGGTCTGGCCGGACTTCTGCTTCTGGGACCGCGCATCGGTAAGTACGAGAGGGGAAGGGCGAACGCCATCCCCGGACACAACATGCCGCTGGCCCAGCTTGGCGTGCTGATCCTTTGGTTCGGCTGGTTCGGCTTCAACCCCGGCTCCACGCTGAACGCCACCAACCTGCACTTTGCGGATGTCGTGGTGGTGACCAACCTCGCCGCCGCGGGTGGCGCGGTGGCGGCGCTGGCCACTGTCTACTTCATCACGAAGACGATGGACGTCGGCATGATCGGCAACGGGGCCATCGCGGCGCTGGTCGCCATTACCGCACCCTCCGGTTACGTCGAGCCATGGGCCGCGATCATCATCGGCGCGGTCGCCGGAGTTATCGTGGTGGTCGGGGTACTGGCGCTCGACAAGTACCTCGACGACCCGGTGGGCGCCCTGCCGGCTCACGGACTCGCCGGCATCTGGGGCACCCTCAGCTGCGGCCTCTTCACGGTGCCGGCGCTGGCGAAATTCAACGGCGTCGGGCAAGGCGGCCTTTTCTACACCGGCAGCTTCACGCAGCTCGGAGCGCAAGCGGTCGCGGTGGCTGCTTCGTTCATCACCGTCTTCGTGCTCAGCTACTCGCTTTTCTGGATCATCAAGAAGACCGTCGGCCTGCGGGTCTCCGCGCGTGAGGAGATGGAAGGCCTGGACATCAGCGAACACGGCATGTGGGGTTACCCCGAATCGTTCATGCCGGTGCCGGGCGGCGTCTACCGGCCGGCGGACACGCCGACCGTCAACCCACACGGGGCGCATGAGCCGGTCTCGGCGTCGAAGGAGGTGGCGTCCGCATGAAGATGGTCGTCGCGATCATCCGCCACGAACGATTGCAAGAAGTCCAGGACGTGCTGGACGAATGCGGGGTGTCGGGAGTCACAGTCACCGAAGTGAAAGGCTGCGGCGCGCAGCGCGGTTACACGGAGAAGTACCGGGGCGCGGCGGTTCACATCTCGCTCCGTCCGCGGTTGAAAATCGAGGCTGTGATGAAGTCGGAGATAGTGGCGACCGTGGTCGACAAGATGGCAGTTGCGGCGCGCACTGGCGAGGTGGGGGACGGGAAGATCTTCGTCCTGCCCGTCGAGGATGCCGTCCGGATTCGCACCGGCGAGCACGGAGCCGAAACCGTGCAGCACGCCGAACGCGCGATGTGGGGTCATTAGCCCCGAAATAGGCCCGAAATAGAAAAGCGGCCGGGGATTTCCTCCGGCCGCTTTGCGTCCTCGCGCAGGTTAGTTGGTGGCGGCCTTTTCGGCAACACCAGTTGATCCAGCTGTACCAACGTTCTTTTCAATCCAGGCTTTGATCGGGGCCGCCCCGCCGGGGTATCCGATCAGGCGGTCGACCATCTTGCCGTCTCTGAAAAGGCCGAGGGTCGGGATGCCCATCACGCCGTAGCGGATGGCGAGATCCTGGTTGACGTCAACGTCGAGCTTGCCGATCGTCACCTTTCCGGCGTACTCCGCGGCCAGCTGCTCGACGGCCGGCGTCATCATCCGGCACGGACCGCACCAGTCGGCGTAGAAGTCGACCACGACCGGTTCGCTGGCTTTGAGCACGTCGGCCTCGAAATTCGGGCCGTCGAAGTGCTTCATGTTCTCCATGACATCTAGAAGGCTCCCAGCCCCTCGGCTATTCCCGAGTCCGGTCCCATCCATAATCGGCCAGTGGCTGTGGTCCCCGCCGACCCCCAGGCGTCCGTTCTCAGGCTGGCACTTCAGCAGTTCGGCGCGCGCCTTTTCGAGGCGGCTCCGGGCATCGTCACGTGGGTCCTTCTGCTTGCGCCGGCCTGGATCTCGATAGTGTTCAGCACGCCGGGAGCCCTCGCCGTGGCGGCCGCCGTGCTGGTGTTCGACATCTACTGGGTCGGGCGGGCGATCACCCTGGTGACCGGCGTCTACGGGACCATGTGGCGGATGCGCTCCGACATGCGCAAGGACTGGTTGGCGCTGTGCCGCGAGGAGCAGAAAACGGGCGCCCACGACCCGCTCCAGTACTACCACCTGTGCGTCATCCCGACCTACACCGAGCCGTATCACGTGCTGGAGCGCACCGTGCAGGCGATCGTCGACGCCAACTACCCGCCCGAGCTGAAGATGATCGGCATCATCACCCGCGAAACGGACAAGCCCGGCTGGGAGAACGTCGCCCTGCTGAAAGAGAAGTTTGGCGGTCAGCTCGGAGGCTTCTACCACATCAAGGATCCTCTCGAGCCTGGCATCGTGATCGGGAAGTCGGCCGCGATGAACTGGGGTGGTCGCTGGATGGTGAGGGTCCTGACGGAGGAGGGCTACAAGCTCGATCACGTCCTGATCACAGACCTGGACTCGGACTACAAAATCCACCCCGAGTATTTCGGGTGGATCAGCTTGAACCATGCCCGCACGGCGCTTCGCGATTACGTCATCTGGCAGCCCGTGCCGCTCTTTCACAACAACATCTGGCAGGTCCCGATGGCCGTGCGCATCATGTCCGCGAGCACGTCGCAGTGGCAGATGTTCCTGCATTCGCGGCCGCATCGCCTGGTCGCGTTCAGCAGCTACACGTGCAGCCTGGAATTCGTGCGGAGGGTCGGCTACTGGGACAAAGACGTCATCCCGGAGGACTCGCGGTTCTACTGGAAAGCGTTCTTCACCTTCGGCAAGCGTTTTTCGGTCAAGTCCGTCTACCTGCCAATCTACGGCGACTCGCCTCTTGCCCGCGACTACGCCGCCACACACATGAACCAGTACAACCAGATCAAGCGCTGGGCGTGGGGCATCACCGACGTGCCGTATGTCCTCGCGAGGCTGTTCAAGCACCCCGAGATCCCGCTGGTGCTGCGCATGCGGCGCTTCATGAACCTCGCCTTCAATCACCTCAACTGGATTTTCCTGCCGATGCTCCTGATGTTCGGCGCCTCGGCCCCTCTGTGGGTCAGCGTTGACTGGTCGCTCACCGACCTCGGGCAGACTCTGTGGTCGTACTCCGGGATCCTCTTGGGGACCACGCTTTCGACAGTGATCTTCTTCCTATATTTCGAGATCCGCATGCTGCCGCCAAAGCCGGCGAACTGGCCGCTGTGGAAACAGGGCGTCGTTTACCTCCAGTACTTCGCCTATCCCGTGGTGGGCCTCGTGATGAGCGTGCTGCCGGCGCTGGAGGCGCACACACGCTTACTCTTTGGTCGGTACCTGGAATATCGCGTGACTGAGAAGGTGTGACGGATCAAATGGACGAGGCAGGCGCTCGAGCTGTCGCGACGACTGTTGGCGCGCTGTACCACTCGGTGCACGACCTGATGCGCGAGCAGGTCCGGGACCTGGACCGCGGCACTCTGAACTGGAAGCCGCTTCCGCTCGCGAACTCGATTGCGGTGCTCATCGTGCACACGCTGGCTGCGGAGCGAGACGCGATCCGCGCGGTGCGGTTGCTCACTACCGAGCGCGACCGGGAGGCGGAATTCAAGGCCGAGGCGGAGGGGGCCGACCTCCTCGCCCTGCTGGACAAGGCCGACCGCGAGCTCAATGAACTCGTTGGTGGGATGACCGCTGCCGACCTTACCGAGATGCGCCCGCGCCCACCCAGGGATCCCAAACCGGGCCTCGAGTGGCTGCTCTCAAACTACGGTCATGCACGCGAGCACCTCGCGCAGATCGAGCTGACGAAACAGCTGTACGACAGCCGAACCTAGGCCTGGCTCAAGCTCCACATACCGAGCCTGTGAACCAGGGTAAACAGAATCCAGGTCCTCCCAATGCCCAGAACTCGAGGAACGCGAGCCAGGCGAGAAAGAGGATCCAGAGGGTGCCCGTGTAGACGTTCCGGCCCGGCACCGGCCACTTCTTCCAGCCCACTCGCTTGGCCATGCGCGGCCCGGCGATGGCGTCGATAAATGGCCACAGCACGAACCACCCGACAATAATCGCGGGCGTACCTAGCGCGAGGATGGTCTCGGGCCCCAGCTTGAGCAGCTGGAAGAGAAACAGGAAATACCAGTCCGGCCGCGGGACGGTGACCGCGCGCGGGTCGGCCGGCTGCTCCAGCTGAAGGTTCTTCTGTACGAAGAACGCGAGGAGGCCGACGATGATCAGCATCCCCACGATGATTATCGGATACGGCCAGAAATGGTCGGGGAAGAACGGATGGGTTTCGTCGTCGGGCATGTCGTCCGCCAGGTGATGGCCGGCGTCGCCGAAGAAAATGGGGAAGAGGGCAAGCCCGACTACTACCGGGTACAAGATGTTGTCGGGTCCGATCGGCAGCCGCTTCCACTCAGGCTCCAGCGTGTGGCCCGAATGGCTGTCGACCTCGACGATCTCGATCTGCTGGGCCGGCAGCGCCGCTCCGGGCCCTTCCTTTTGGATGTCCTGCGTGCTCACAGCGGCTCCGCGATACCGTGCGCCCGGATGAACTTGAAATGGATGTACATCAGAACGGTGATCAAGGCCGGCAGCAGGAACACGTGGATGGTGAAGAAACGCTGGAGCGTGGGCGGGCCCACCACCGGGCCTCCCTGGAGGATGTCCTTGAGAAAGACACCGAGCTGCTCCGGAGGCGTAAGGCCCGCGATCTTGATGGTGACCTCCGTGGCGAAGTAAGCCTTGGTGTCCCACGGCAGCAGGTAGCCCGTCAACGAGAGGACAAGGATGCAAAGCAGCATGAGGACGCCGACGATCCAGTTCAGCTCGCGCGGCGCGCGGTAGGAACCGGTCCAGTAGACACGCGACATGTGGATGAGGACCATGACGATCAGGATGTTCGCGCCCCAGAAATGGGTTCCTCGGATGAGCCATCCCAGAAACTGCGTGTTCTGGATGAACTGGACGCTGTTGTAGGCGGGCGAGTTACCTGGCACCCCAGCGTCCGGTATGTAATAGAAGGAGAGGAAGACTCCTGTCACCAGTTGGAGCACGACGAGGACGAACACCATCCCGCCGAAGCAGTAATAGAAGGCGTTGGCGAAGTTCGGCACGCGCTGGTACAGCGCCTCGTCGACCGCCTTGGTGAACGGATAGCGCTCGTCGAGCCAATTCACCACCGCCACCTGGACCTCGCGCGGGTGAGGAATGGCCATTCGCTAAAACCCCAGAACTATGCCGTCGACCTGGATCGTGCTGGAGTCGGTGCCCTGCTTCCAGGTCAGATGTGAAAGAGGGCCGGGCGCGGGACCGGCGAATCTTTGCCCGTCGAGGTGGAATCGTGATCCGTGACAGGGGCAGTCGAAGCTCTTGTCAGTCGCATTCAATCCAACGGGGCACCCGAGGTGCGAGCAGTTGATGGCAAAGCACTGGAGCTTGCCGCTGTTCTTCACGACGAAGCCGCCAAACGCCAGGTCGCCTGCAGCGTTGTCGCCCACGCCATCGGCCATGATGAACGCGGAGTTAGGACTGCTCGGGGCGTTGAACTTGACCGCTTCACCATCCTGCAGCTGGTCGATCGGCTTGTCCAGGGTGATCGTCAGCAGCCCTTTTTTCTGGCCTTTGGGCGAAGCCGGCCATAGAAAGAGGAGCAAAGGCGCGCCTCCGATGATGGGGATGGCGGCCATCACGCTGGCGAGCCACCAGCCGAGAAACGTGCGACGGGTGAACCTTTTCGGCGCCGCACCTTCTGCCATCCGGCCCAAATGTTAGCGCGTGTGTAAGGACGGCAAGCCAACAGCCTGCCGCACTTCCGCCATCGTCTGGCGGGCGACCGCACGGGCCGTTTCGCTTCCCTGGTCGAGGATGCCCGCGACCTGTTCCGGGCTCAGCTCTGCCCTGACCTCGCGAAAAGGCCGGAACGTCTCGACAAGCCGCTCGGCGAGAATCTTTTTCTTCTCGTGGCAGCCGATCTTCGCCTTGCGGCACAGGTCCCAGTAGTGCTGCCAGTCGTCGAAAAAGAGCTTGTAGAACGCGCAAACGTTGCACGACCGCGGATGTCCTGGCTGGGTCATATAGACGCGCTTCACGTCGGTGACCATGCTCAGAACCTGCTTGCGGATGACCTGTGGGTCATCGGTCACCCCGACGATGTTGCCGATTGTCTTCGACATGCGCTGTTTGCCGTCGGTGCCTTTGATCAGCGGCGTTTCGGTGAGCAGCACGCGCGGCTCGGGGAAGACCGGCGAATACGTGCGGTTGAACCTTCGCGCGACTTCGCGCACGAGCTCGATGTGAGCAAGCTGGTCCTTGCCGACCGGCACGCCCACACCTTTGACGATCAGGATGTCCGCGCCCTGGAGGATCGGGTAGGACAGCAGCCCGAGGTTCACGTTGTCGGGGTGCTGCTTCACCATCTGCTTGAAAGCCGGCGTGCGCAGGACCCAGCTCAGAGGCGTGACCATCGACAGCATGAGCGATAGCTCGGCGACCTCAGGGACCTGCGACTGCAGGTAGAGGACGCTGCGCTTGGGATCGATCCCGACGGCGATCAGGTCGGCGGTCAGGTCGAACACCTTGCTCTCGACTTTGTGGCCGTCGGGCACGGTCGTCAGAGCGTGGTAGTCGGCGATGAAGTAGTAGCAGTCGTTCTCGTTCTGGAGCTCGACCCAGTTCTTCGCCGCGCCCAGGTAGTTGCCGAGGTGGAAGCGCCCGGTCGGGCGCATGCCGCTGAGAATCCGCATCCGCTCTCCCATCGGCTCAGGAGTCTAGCGGTGCAGGGCGGTAGGATTCGGCGAGTTGCCTGAATACGAAATTACGCCCGACCTCCCGGCGCCGAGCTCCGGGCTGGGTTCGCGGGCCCTCCGCAACACCTTTCTCGTGCTCACCGCTAAGGTCATTGCCCGCCTGATCGCTCTGGTCACGGTGCTCGCGATGATCAAATTCCTCAAAGCCACGCCATACGGCGCGTTCGCGACAGTCGTCAACTACACGGCGATCGTCAGCGTCGTGCTGGACCTCGGCTTCAACGTGCTTTTCGTTCGTGAGGGCGCACGAAATCCGGGCGAGATCCAGCGCTACCTCCGCAACGTCATGTCGCTGCGACTCCTGATGTCGGTGGTGAGCCTCGGGCTGCTCGCCGTGGCGCTGGGCCTCAACGGACTCGGCAACCTTCTCGTGCCGGCGTTCCTGCTCATGGTCCTCACCTCGTACTCGACGCTGCTCCGCAACACGCTGTACGCGGTGCAGAGGCTCGGCTTCGAGGCGATCGCGGTTGTCCTCGAAAGCGTCGTTCTCCTCGGGCTCGTGCTGTTCGGCATCAAAACCGGACGCGGTCTCACGTACTTCCTGTGGGCGTACGCGGCGCAGTACGCGTTCAGCTGCGCCTACTTCGTGGTGGTTCTCGCGGCCAGGCGGATAGCCGTGATCGGGTGGAGGCTAGAGCTTCCGCTGGCCCGGGAGTGGTTCTGGAAGGGGCTGCCGTTCGCGCTCACTTTCGTGATCACGATCCTTTACTTCAAGATCGACCAGCCGCTCGTGTATGCGCTGCGGCCGCACTACGAAGCCGGTTGGTACGCAGCCGCTTACAAGCCGTTCGAGGCGCTGCTTTTCATTCCCATCACGTTTCTTTCCATAGTGTTCCCCGTCCTGTCTGTCTACCACCGCGAAAGACCGAACGAGCTGCTCGACGCGGTGAATCGATTCTTCAAAGCCCTTCTGCTCATCGGGTGGCCGATCAGCATCGGCATCTTCGTCCTCGCGCATCCGCTGACGCACGCGTTGTTCGGCCCTGAATACGCGAACTCGGAGCCCGCGCTGCGGATCCTCGCCCTGGGTCTCGCCATCGCCTTCGTCAACAACACATTCATCGGCGGGCTCAGCGCCGCTGATCGCCAGTCGTCGTTCACGTGGGCGGCGGGATGGAGCCTGGTCGCCAACGTGGTCGCGAACCTCGCGCTCATACCGACCTTCGGGTACCAGGGCGCCAGCGTGGCCACGGTGATAACGGAGATCGTCCTCGGCCTCGCGGGCTGGGTGCTCACGGCGAGGTACATCGGCCGCGTTCCTGTGGCGCGGCTGAGCTGGCGCATCGTGCTGGCCGGTCTCGTCATGGGAGCCGCGGTCTTTCCGCTGCGTGAGATGGGCGGCGTGGCGCTGGCGATCGCTATCGTGGTCGGCGTTGCGGTGTACGGCGGCGCGGTCCTTCTGCTGCGTGGGTTGACCATGGACGAGATCGGCTGGGCTCGGCGCGCCCTGGCGCAGGCCCGATGAGCCCGTATAAGGGGCCCCCGCGAAATCAAGGCGAAGCCTCAGATTTCGTGGGGCGAAAGCCGGTTTACCTCAAACCGCGCGGAGCGGTCGAGCCTGTGCTGTGGCAGGAGATCGCCGTCGACGCGCCCGGCCTCGGCCCGCAGACAAGCCTGAATGACACGCAGTTCGTCGCCCTCGACATCGAGAGCACGGGCAACTCGCCATTCCTGGTCCTGGAGATCGGCGCGGAGCGCTTCAAGCTGGACGGCCCGCTTTCCTTTTTCGACACCCTGGTCAACTGCCAGGCGCCGATCAACCCGTACGCGCACCGGCGGCACCACATCGACCGCTCGATGCTGATCGGCGCACCGGAGTTTGGCGATGCGCGCCGCGCCTTCCTGCGATTCGCACACGGCGCGGTGCTGGTCGAGCACAGCCACGACGCCTTCGACACGTGGCTCGTCGGTCGAGGCCTGGAGAGCCCGCTCGAACACCCGATCATCGACACGTCGGCCCTGGCACGCCTCGTTCTTGATCTTCCGAAAGGCCAGACCCCAGGCCTCGCCAAGCTGGTCGAGGAGCTCGCGCTCGACGTCACGCCCGCCCATGCCGCGCTCGATGACGCGCGCGCCACCGCCATGGTCTTTCGCGCGCTGATCGCACGCGCGAGAGAGAACCTCGGATGGGCGACGCTGGGCGACGTGCTCGCCGCGCTGCCGCGACCGGTCGTCGACCGGACGGCACCTAGTCGAAGAGCGCGAGCTGCAGGTCGGGCTGCGGGTGCTCGAGCCCAGAAAGCCCCACCCCGATCAGGCGCACCGGCCGTGACTCCACGTGCGACTTCTCCAACGCCGAACGCGCGGCGCGGAAGATCGTCTCGACGTCGTCGGTCGGGCTCGTCCGGCTCACCTGGCGGCTCACCAGCTTGAAGTCGGGCAGCTTCAGCTTCACGTAGATCGTCCGCGCGCGCACGTCGTCGGCCTTCAGCCGCTCGACGACGCGATCGGTGAGGTCGCGAAGGGCCTTTTCCAGCTCCCCGCGGTCGCTGACATCCTGCTCAAAGGTCGTCTCGGCCGAGATCGTCTTGGCCGGCTTGCTGCCGTCGACGGGCGTTCGGTCGCGACCCTGGGCGAACCGCTGAAGCACGGCTCCGTTGACCCCGAGCGCCTGGACCAGCCGCTGCGTCTCATAGGCGGCCAGCTCGCCGACCGTCCGTAGTCCCATAGCGTGGAGCCGCTCCTCGGTCTTGGGGCCCAGGCCCGGGATGACTCCGATTGGAAGCGGGGCAAGGAAATTCGCCTCGGTGTCGGGTGGCACGAGGACGAGTCCGTCCGGCTTGTGCGTTCCGCTGGCGACCTTCGCCACGAGCTTCGAAGTCGCCGCGCCCACCGATGCGGTGAGGCCGATCTCGGTGTGGACCTGGTACTTGATGCGCCGCGCCACTTCCTCCGCGTTCGACGTTCCGTGGCGGGTGCGCGCCGTGACGTCCAGGTAAGCCTCATCCAAGGCTATGCCTTCGACGAGCTCCGGCGAGGTGTAGCGGCGGAAGATCTGATGCACGGTCCGGCTCGCTTCGCGGTAGCGGGCCCCGTCGGGCGTCACGACCATCAGCTGGGGGCACATCTGCAGGGCCTCGTGCAGCGGCATCGCCGAGCGCACGCCAAAGGCCCGCGCCTCGTACGATGCGCCCATGACGACCGCCCTTCGCGAGCGGCCCGCGACGGCCACCGGGATGCCTCGAAGCTTCGGATCGTCTCGCTGGTGCACAGACGTGTAGAAGGCGTCGAGGTCGACGTGGAGGATCGTTCGCGGCCAGCTGTCGGATCTCGGCATTTTCGGTCGGGGCCAGTCTGCCACAAGGACTTGTGGCTTACTCGAGGTTCGGGCCCAGAGTTATGGGCTAGGGGCTGTTCAGCGCCGCGGCCACGTTGGAGAACACGTTGGCGATCTGGCCACCCATGGTGAACAGCACCACGATCACGACGACTGAGACGAGGACGAGGATGGCCATGAAGGCGAACACCACCGCCACCCCGACCGCGGCGCCGGCGCCCGCGCCGGATGTGCTCGCGGGCGGAAGGCGGGACGGCTCCCAGGCCTGTCCGTTCCAGCGCCACAGGCGGTCTTCGGAGAGCGCCGGGTTCCAGGCGGACCCGTCCCACCACCAGAACCCGTCCGGTGAGAAGAAGGTCCGGGCAGCGGGGGTTGTCGGCATGCCGGGACCTCCCCCCATGCCTTGAAGCATAAGCCGCACCTGCCTCTTGGCTCCGGCGCCGGCGCCTGCTCGGATCTTCGCTGGCCTAGGCGGCCGGGGGCCTGCGGCCCTGATGCCGGCGTCGTCTCCTGCGCGCACTCGGTCACGCATCAACGTGATGCGTTCCCTCGTGTGCTCGTCGTCTCCTTGGCACCGGCCGCCGATGCCGCGGATATCCTTCGCGGCCCGGCTCCGGAGCCACAGCCTAGAATCCGGGGGCGATGAAGGGCGTCATCCTGGCGGGAGGAACGGGCAGCCGGCTTGATCCCCTGACCAGGATCACCAACAAGCACCTGCTGCCGATCTACGACAGGCCGATGATCAGCTATGCGATCGAGGCCCTGGTCAAGGCCGGCGTCACCGAGATGATGCTGGTCACCGGTGGCACTCACGCGGGCGAGTTCCTGCGCCTCCTCGGCAACGGGCAGGAGTTCGGGATCGACAGGCTCTTCTACGGGTACCAGGACAAGCCGGGTGGTATCGCTGAGGCTCTCGGCCTGGCGGAGAAGTTCGTGGGCGGCGATCGAACCGTGGTGCTGCTCGGCGACAACATCTTCGGGCGGTCGATCCGCCACTGTGTCGAGGGTTTCCGCAAACAGAAGAAAGGCGCCCGTGTAGTGCTCTCCAAAGAAAAGGACTCCGAGCACCTGCGCCACCTCGGCGTGGCTCAGCTCAACGGCAACCGGCGTATTGAGCGGATCATCGAAAAACCCCAGCAGCCGCCCAGCGACTACGCGGTGACCGGGGTTTACTTCTACGACGACACCGTGTGGCAGGTGCTGCCCGAGCTCAAGCCTTCGGGGCGCGGTGAGCTCGAGATCACCGACGTCAACAACTGGTACGTCGAACGGGACCAGATGGAATACGACGTGCTCGAAGGGTTCTGGGGCGACGCCGGTGAATCGATGGCCGCGTACTACGTGGCCAACGATTTCGTGCGCGCCAATGGGGCAAACCGCGAGTCATGACAGCCAAAGCACCAACCATCGAAGGTGTCGTGCTGAAGGACCTGGTCACGCACGCCGATGAGCGCGGCTTCTTCCGCGAGGTGATTCGCGAGACCGACGATTTCTTCGACCACTTCGGCCAGTGGAGCCATTCGATGATGTACCCCGGCACGACCAAGGCCTGGCACATCCACCAGCATCAGACGGACTGGTGGTACGTGATCGGGGCGCTCAAGGTCGCGCTGTATGACACGCGCGAAGCGTCGCCGACAAGCGGGAAGCTGATGGAGTTCCTCATGGGCGACGTGAAGCCCACCTGTTTGAAGATCCCGCCTGGTGTGGCCCACGGCTGCCGCGCGCTGCAGATGAGCCACATCCTCTATGTCACCTCGAGCGTGTACGCCCCGGACGACGAGGGCAGGATCCCTCACGACGATCCCAAGATCGGGTACGACTGGACGTCGGGTCCCTCGATCAAGTGACGGCACGTTCGCTGCGCCGGCTGCTGGTCGCCGGCGCTGCAGGTTTCATCGGCTCGAACTTCGTGCGGCTGATCCGCGCCACCCGCCCGGAGGTCGAGGTCACGGTGCTCGACAAGCTGACCTACGCCGGCAACCTCGCCAACCTCGTCGAGTTCGAAGGAACGCCCGGTTACAGGTTCGTCCACGGCGACATCTGCGATGCGCAGCTTGTCGACTCGCTTGCGGCGGAGGCCGACGCGATAGTCAACTTCGCGGCCGAGACGCACGTCGACCGCTCGCTGATGGATCCGTTCGCCTTCATCGAGACGGACGTGCGCGGCACCGCGGTGCTTTGCGAGGCGGCGCGCAAGCATCGACACCAAGCCTTCCTGCTCGTGAGCACCGACGAGGTGTACGGCGACGTGCACACCGGCCGTTCCCGCGAGGACGATGGCTTCAAGCCTCGCAGCCCGTACTCGGCGAGCAAGGCCGGAGGCGAGCACCTGGCGCGCGCCTACGCGGAGAGTTTCGGTCTGCCGCTGCTCGTTACACGCGGATCGAACAACTACGGGCCGTACCAGTACCCCGAGAAGATCGTCCCTGTGTTGATCACCAACGCCATCGACGACATTCCTTTGCCGCTGTACAACGACGGGTCGGCGGTCAGGGACTTCGTCTTCGTCGACGATCACTGCCGCGCCATCGACATGGTCCTGCACGAGGCGCCGATCGGCGGCGTGTACAACGTCGGAACGGGCGCCGAGACCTCCGGCCTGCAGGTGGCGGAGGCCGTTCTGGAAATCATCGGCAAGCCGAAGAGCCTCATCGAGTTCGTCGCCGACCGGCCCGGCCACGACTACCGGTACGCGCTCGACATCCGCCGGATCACCGAGCTTGGTTGGGAGCCGAGAGTCAGCTTTGCCGAAGGCCTTCAGCGAACGGTCAGCTGGTACCTCGAGCACCCGGAGTGGTGGCGCCCGCTGAAGTCGGGCGAGTACTGGGACTACTACAAGCGGAACTACAAGCCGCTTTCTAAGACTTCGTAAAGCGCCCGGCCAGCCCGCGGCGGTACCACTTCAGGTAGCGCGGGAGCCACTGCCAGAGGCGAAAGCGACTCGTACCGGCGGTACGGTCGCGCCAGGTTGTTGGCACTTCAGCGATAAACATGCCGAGGCGGTAGGCCTTGACGGTCAGCTCGATGCCCAGCTCGAAACCACCCGTCGACTCGATCGTCACCTGGTTCAGCAATCGCTTCGAGTAGAGCCGGAAATTGCTGGTGGCGTCGTGGACCGGCACCCCGCCGAGCCAGTGAAGCGAAAGTCCTGCGCCGCGTGACATCGTTCGCTTGAGCAGCGGCCCGCCGAGCTGCCGCCCTCCTTTCATGTAGCGCGACCCGGCCACGACGTCGGCTCCCTGGCGCGCGAGCTGGTACATCGGGTCGATGTCCTCAGGGTTGTCCGAGCCGTCACCCATGGTGATCAGCACGTAAGGAGCGCGCGCCGCGCGAAGGCCTGACTTCATCGCGTTGAGCACGCCACGGCCGAGGGTGTTGCGATGCAGACGAAGCTCAGGCATCTCGGCCTGGAGCCGCTTGACCACCGGCACCGTCGTGTCCTCGTCGAAGTCGTGCACCACCAGCACCTCGAGTGGTCGTGTGTGGGTCTTTTCCACGACGCCGCGCAGCGTCGGCACGACGTTCTCGCCTTCGTTGTAGACGGGGATGATGATGCTGAGCACCGGCGTCTCATTCGAAAAAGCTGCGTTGCCGATCAGATCCGGCCTGCCTTGATCTCTTCGCGAATCCACGGGATCACCTCATCGAGCATCTCCTCGAGGGAGGTCGTCGCCTCGAACCCGAGCACCTCACGCGCCTTGCGCACGTCGGGCACACGCATCTGCACGTCGTGCTCGTAGGGCGGGTCCGAGACGAATTTGAGCGGACGCTCCGGTCCGTGCACCTTGCTCCAGATGACCTCCGCCAGCTCGCGCACCGTCGTCGATTGGGCCGTCGACAGGTTGAAGTCGTCGTTCAGCGCCTTTGGCGATTCCATAGCAATGCGGATGCCGCGCGCGAGGTCTCCGCCGTAGGTGTAGTGCCGGATCTGGCTCCCATCGCCGAGGATGTGCAGCGGATCCTGTCCTTTCAAGACCTTCTGGACGAGGTCGGGCACGACGTGGCTCATCGCGAGCTTGACGTTTCCGCTCATCACCTGGTGGTCGCGCAAGGCGCGCCGCTCGCCTATCCCGACGCAGTTGAACGGACGCACGATGGTGAAGGGCAGGCCGTACTGCTCGTGCGCCCCGTGCGCGAAGAACTCGGTCGCAAGCTTTTGAAATCCATACGTCGACCGCGGAGGGGCGCTCGTGATCTGGGCGCCCTCCGGGGTGGGGAAGACGGTCGACGATTCGAAGACCATGCTGCTGGAGATGACGGTGATCTTCTGCAGCCGCCCCCGCTTATGCCCGCTGATTGCCGCGTCGAACGTGGCGGCGCAGATGCGCTCGTTTTCGGCGAGCAGGTCGTAGGCGAACTCGTGGAAATAGGAGATGCCGCCGATCATCGCGGCGCCCGCGACCAGTTGGTCGCAATCCGCCGCGAGCTCCGTCAAAAGCTTGACATCTTTGGCGTCACCCTGGACGAGGTGGTATTTAGGGTCGCCGTCGAAGCTGCGCTTGACCGGCCCGTACTTGCTGAAGTTGTCGACGCCGACAACCTCATGCCTCGCTTGCAGCAGGTCCGCCACCAGGTAGCCACAAATGAAACCGGCGGCGCCGGTGACGAGGACCTTCATGCGTCGCGAGTAGGCCTGGCTTCGCCAGGCCGTCTAGCCCGCGTCCATGAATGTCGGCTTCTCGTGGTGTGGAGTGACAACTTAAATAAGTCCCATCCGCATACCGGAAGGAGAGCAGCGCCTGCGGCGAAGCCGCACGCGCGATGAGAGGAAACCATCCGGGTTTCCTCTCATAAGCAAGCCGGCGGCCCCGGTAACCAGGACCGTCAAAGCCGGATTGGGCCTGTGATCCCCCAGATGTCGACGACTTCGCGACCGTCGAGTTCCAGAGCCTTGTAGGCCTTGTGCGGCGCGGCGATCACGAGGATGTCGGACTCGCGCAACACCCTCTCCAATGGTTGGAATGACTCGTCGTGGATATAGGGGTCCGTGCACATGACATGGGCGCCCTTGAAGG
>Ga0099794_10000173_pt1 | contig 23514 bp, 21 predicted proteins | sample Rivendell_Oct201_10_FD_77320 | JGI IMG/M metagenome (GOLD analysis project Ga0099794, IMG submission 77320) | Vadose zone soil microbial communities from the Eel River Critical Zone Observatory, Northern California, USA -... | ecosystem: Host-associated > Plants > Roots > Rhizosphere > Soil ... | reverse complement strand
TCCAGTGGCGGGAAGAGCTGGAAGACCTGGCCGAAGCGCCGGGCCTTGAGCTCACGGAACTGAAGCAGGTAGAGCGCCGCCGCGATGAAGGCCAGCGCCATCAGCGCGACACCCGATACGCTCAGCGCCACATGCAGAATGAACCACGCGTTGGGGCTACTCGCCGCTTCCGCGCCCCCCCCGCCCCCCCCCGGCGTGAGCCCGCTCAACAGCGCGACTCCGACGAGCGCTGTGGCCAGCGGTCCCGTAAACACCGCGACGGCCGATGCACGCAGCAATCGCTCGCTGGCGAGCTCCAGCAGCACGAGGCACAACGCCAACATCGAGAGCGCTGGGCCCAGTCCCACCGGTGTGAGTTGTGAGATCGCCAGCACGTGCGCCGCGGCACCGGCGGACGGCAACGCGATGTTCAGCGCGCGCGGCGACGGTGGCAGCCCCAGGAAGGGCGCCAAGGCGAGCGCTGTGCCCAATCCGTACAGCGCCAGAACAATGAGATGCAGGGTGACAATCACGGCCGGTACGAACCGGACCCGCGCTGGTCGCGGGCCCGGTCGCCTATCAGGAGGGCATCTTCTTGATCAGGCGTACGGGGAGACCTCGCTCGAGCCCGGGGTGCATGATCTGGAGCAATAAACCGGTAGCCGAATGTTCGCGGGTGTGGACCACCATGAGCACGGCGCGGGTTTCTTCGGACGCCGATCCGATGAAACCTTCCGCCGCCTTGTAGATCTCGAACACGTCTCCGAGCGAGACACCCTCGCTGCGGCCCTTGTCGATGAAGAAGAACTGCTGGGCTCCGGCGATGGGATGCGGATCCCGCGCTTCCACAAGCTTTCCGACGAGGCCCTTCTCGACGGGTGTCGCGCGAACCTGACCAGGATCGTGGAACGGCTCCAGCGGCATGGCCAGCTGGCCGTCGTGAATGAGACCGAATTGCGTCACGACGCGCGCCAGCACCTGCTGCTCCTGCACCAACGTGACCCGAACGATCCCGAGCGGCACGACGACGTCGCCCCAGCGCCCAAATTCGAGCGTCCGGCCGATGCGCGCGAGCAGCAGCGAATCGCCGACGTGATACGAGGCGTTCTTCGGCGGCCGAATCGCGATTTCCTCGAACGTCGTCGCGCTCGTGCGCTCTGTGAGACGATGAATGGCCGGCGTCGCCGTGGATCCCAGGACACGGGCCCACGGCAGGCGTTCGTTTTCGCTGAGGAAGCCGGCGGCGTAGAACTCGCCGGCGCGCACGGGGTGGTACGGTTGATTGGTGTACGCCCGCAACACATCGCGCACCTGTTGCGTCTTGGTCGGGCGGCGATCGAAAATCGTTTCGTACGACTCCGCCGCGGTCGGCGGCGGTGGCGGCTCGACGACGAACTGTGTGGTGTCGGCGGGAATCGTATCGATCGGTGCGCGCGCGGTATCGACCGGCACGGTCGCCGCGACGGTGTCACCGGGAGCCGCGCGCACCGTATCCGCCGCAACGTGAGTCGTATCCCGTGGCACGGCGGCGGTGACGGTGTCAGGGCCCTGCGCGACCGTCACGACGTCGGCGAGATTCAGGACCTCACCGGGATAAATCCAGTGCGGGTCCTCGATCACATTGGTATTGAGCCGGTAGATCTCGGGCCAGAGCAGTGGGTCGTTGAAATACATCTGTGCGATGGACCAGAGACTCTCACCGCGTGTGACCGTATGGCTCGCGGGAAGCTGTCCCTGGGCGGCGGCCGCCGCCTGCGTCGTGTCCTGCTGTGCGGTATCCCGATGTTGCGTGGTGTCCTGCGCCAGCAGGACGGTCCACGCGAGCGGCAACGCCGCCAGGGCCAGTAGTATGGCGCGGCTAGAACGGCAGATCGTCGTCCTCCTCATCCAGCGCCTCCGGGAACGCGTCGAGCGATTCTGGGGCCTTCCCTCCGACTTCCGCAGCCGCCTTCCCAGCTCCGGCCCCCGCCCCCACTGGGGCGGCTCCACCTCTGGACCCAAGCATGATCAACTCGCGCGCGATGATCTCGGTGACGTAGCGCGTTTGCTTCTCACGGTCTTCCCAGGTGCGGTATTCGATCCGCCCCTCGACGTACACTTTGTCACCCTTCTTAAGGTACTTCTCGCACACATCGGCCAGACCGGACCCGGTCTTGTTATTCCAGCAGATAACCCTGTGCCAATCGGTCTTTTCCTGCTTTTCCCCGCCGTTGCCGGTCCACTGCCTGCTGGTGGCCACCGAGAGGGTGGCGACTCGGGAACCGCTATTCGTGCTGCGCACCTCGGGATCGGCACCCAAGTTCCCGATCAGAATGACCTTATTGAGACTGCGGCTCACAACAACCTCCGGCGATAATGCGGGTTGGGTCCAAGGGGTGCCCAACACTATATAAATCGCAAGTCGTTCTGTCAATCAAAGATACGCCACCTGTACCAAAGTTATGCGTTAACTCGGAGCACGATGGCGTCCTCGACCGGACGGCGATAATAGCCGCGACGCCGGCCGACTTCCTGGAAGCCGAGGGCGCCGTACATGGCCCGGGCGCCCGCGTTGGACTCACGCACTTCGAGGTAAATCTGGCGGACGCCCCGCTCAGCGAGCGCCGCGATGACCGCCTGAACGAGCGCGCGCCCGATCCCGCCGCGCCGGACGTCGGGCGCCACAGCGACGTTGAGGATTTCTCCTTCATCGGCGGCGTCGAGGGCGACGACGTAGCCGACGACACGGTCCTTCGTTTCCGCAACGAGAAACAACGCATCGGACGACAGACAATCGCGGAAATCCTGCGTCGACCACGGATCGGCAAAGACGACGTGCTCGATCGCATGGACCGATGGGACGTCGCTGAGCTTAGCGGGACGAATGTGGGAGAGGACGCCCGTGGCGAGCCTCCCATTTTACCTGCGCTTCCGCAGGGCGGCCGTAGATCGGCTCGCTGGATGCATCGACTGTCCGCCACGCCGTATCAAGCCCTGATAACAGCAGCAGTGAGGCAGCAATCGGCGGCACCGCGTCCAATCCGACGGGCGACCGGCCGGTCCAATTGAGAATCTCAGCAGCGTAACGCTGCGCACCGTCGCCAACGGCGAGCAACGGCCGATTGGGGGGAAGCGCAGTCTGTGCAAGCTCGCGAACCTCAAAGAGACCCGGCGCGACGACAGTCTCGACGCGACCGGGGAAGAATTTGTAAATCGCGGCAAACACTTGCCCGCGCAGCGCGTCGAAGCAGGCAACGATCGGGCCGGATTGTTCACCGGCAGCAGCGTGTGCCGCGCCAAGCAGTGCTGGTACAGCGACAAGCGGCAGCTCGCGCTCGTGAGCCAGCCCCTTTGCTACTGCCCACGCAATACGCAGACCCGTGAAACTACCGGGGCCGTCCCCGACGACCAGCCCCGAGATTTCCGCGAGCTGGACTCCAGAATTCTCGAGTACTTCCTGGATGAGTGGAATGATCTGGGCGGCATGTTGGCGCGCACCGCGCATCGACCGCACACAAGTGACGCGCTCGGGGGTCCCAACCGCCACGCTCCCGATCTCCCTCGCCGTGTCGATTGCCAGCCACGTCTGAGTGGGAGTCCGGCTCACGCTGCTTCCTCGAGCACTCGACGCGCAGGATCGGTGTCGTATGACAGTTGAAAATGCCGGTCGAGCGGCGGCGCCCAACTCCCTGCCCGTTCCGGCCACTCGATGAGAATCACCGCGCGTTCACGGATCATGTCGTCGAAGCCGAGATCGCGTGCTTCGTCAGGCTGACGCAGCCGGTAGCAGTCGACATGATAGACCGGGGTCGCGCCGGCATCGTAGTGGTGCACCAGCGCGTAGGTTGGACTGGTTGCCCGCGATCGCGCGCCGAGACCGCGGCAGATCGCCTGCACGAGCGTGGTCTTGCCCGTGCCCAGGTCACCCGACAACCCGATCACAGCGGGAGCCGTGAGCCGGGCGCCGATCTCCTCACCGAACCGGCTGAGCTCGCTCGCGGAGAGGCGCATCGGCCTTGAGCTCGAGGAGCTGATCGCGCAGCACCGCCGCCAACTCGAAATCCAGCTCCTCGGCCGCCGCTTGCATTTGCTGCTCGAGCAGCCGGATGAGCGCGTCGTGCTCTCGCGCGTCGGTCGGACGGCGAACAGCGCCGGACACCGGTTTCGCAATCCGGGCGTCAGCCACGCGCGTGACGAACCGGATGTCGAGCACGGATTTGACGATCGACCGCGGCGTAATCCCATGCTCCAGGTTATGTGCGAGCTGCGTCTCCCGGCGGCGATTCATCTCGCTGAGCGCGCGCTCCATCGAGCCGGTCACGCGGTCGGCGTAGAGGATGGCCTTGCCGCTCAAATGGCGCGCCGCGCGGCCCACCGTCTGGATCAGAGATCGGTCGGATCGGAGGAAGCCTTCCTGGTCGGCGTCGAGAACGGCGACGAGGGAGACCTCGGGCAAGTCCAGCCCTTCCCGAAGCAGATTGATGCCGACCAGGACGTCGAATTCGCCAAGCCGCAGACCGCGGATGATTTCGACGCGCTCGATGGCATCGATCTCCGAGTGCAGGTAGCGCACGCGCACGCCGTGCTGTTGCAGATAATCCGTCAAGTCCTCCGCCATGCGCTTCGTGAGCGTCGTGACCAGCACCCGCTCGTTCTTCTTCTCGCGCTGGCGAATTTCGCTCAGCAGATCGTCGACCTGGCCGGCCACGGGACGAATCTCGACGGTGGGATCGACCAGCCCGGTGGGACGAATGATCTGTTCGACGATGACGCCGCCCGAGAGGCGGAGCTCATCTTCTCCCGGCGTCGCCGAAACGAACAGCAGGCGGGGAACGAGCCCCATGAATTCGTCGTAGCGCAGCGGCCGGTTGTCCAGCGCCGACGGCAACCGGAAGCCGTAATCGACGAGCGTCTGCTTGCGCGAGCGATCGCCTTCGTACATGGCGCCGAGCTGGGGCAGCGTCTGATGCGATTCGTCGAGGATGCAGAGCCAGTCGTCCGGGAAATAGTCGAGCAAGCACGCGGGCCGCTCACCGGGAAGTCGCTGGCTGAAATGCCGCGAGTAGTTCTCGATTCCGGCGCAACGCCCCACCTCGAGCAGCATATCGATGTCGAAGTGGGTGCGGGATTCGAGGCGCTGAGCCTCCAGCAGTTTGTTCTGGGAGCGCAGCTCTGCGAGCCGCAGGTGCAGCTCGGCGCGAATCGAGCTCACGGCGCGCTCGATTGTCGCGCGCTGGGTGACGAAGTGCGTCGCCGGATAGATGGCGCACCGCTCCAGCTCGACTATGACGGTGCCGGTGAGCGGATCGATCTTCGCGATGCGCTCGATTTCATCGCCCCAGAATTCGATCCGCACCGCCTGCTCGTCGTACGCGGGGAAGATCTCGACCGTATCGCCGCGCACGCGGAACGTGCCTCGCTCGAAGCTCACGTCATTGCGCTGGTACTGTACCGCCACGAGATCGGCCAACAACGTATCGCGTCCGCGCTGCTGACCGCGCTCTGCCGTCACCATCAGCTCGGCGTACAGCTCCGGATCGCCGAGGCCGTAAATGGCGGAGACGCTGGCCACGACGACGACGTCGTTGCGCTCCATGAGACTGGACGTGGCGCGCAGCCGTAGTCGTTCGATGTCGTCGTTGATCGACGAGTCCTTCGCGATATACGTATCCGTTGCCGGGACGTACGCTTCGGGCTGGTAGTAGTCGTAATACGAGATGAAGAATTCCACCGCGCTCTGCGGAAAGAACGCCTTCAGCTCACCGTACAGCTGCGCGGCCAGTGTCTTGTTGTGCGAGAGGACGAGTGTCGGCCGTCCGAAATCGGCGATGACATGCGCCATCGTCATCGTCTTGCCCGACCCGGTGACGCCGAGCAGCGTCTGATACTTGTCGCCCCGGCGCAGCCCGGCGCTGAGCTCGCGAATGGCGCGAGGCTGGTCTCCCGCCGGCGGCGGTGCGGATCCGAGCTGAAACGGCATAGACAGGAAACTTAACTGGGGACGACTTCAGCGGAGCCCGAATCGCGCCGGGCAATCTCCGTCACGCCTTTCACCTTGCGTACGGCCTTGAGCACCTTGTGCAGATGCGTGTGATTCTCGACCTCGACCAGCACGGATCCGTACACCACGCCATCCTTCGACGCCAGCTCGGCGCTGCGAATGTTCGTGCCGGTGCCGCTGATCGCCTCGCAGATGTCCGCGTACAGGCCGCGGCGGTCTTCCCCACTCACGCCCAGTCGCACGACGAACGTCTCCCCTTCGACCTCCCGCCAATCGATCTCGACACGGCGTTCTTCGTCGCCTGACAGCGTCAGGAGATTGGGGCAATCGTTGCGGTGAATCGAGATGCCGCGGCCTTGCGTCACGTAACCGACGACCGGGTCGCCGGGGACGGGCTGGCAGCACTGCGCGTAGCGCACCATCAGTCCTTCGACGCCGTGAATCTTGATGCCCCGCCCCAGGCGCAACCGCTCGATGACGCGCCCGAACGCGGTCGGTTTGGGCGCCTGGTTCTCCTCGGCCGGCAAATCCGGATAGATCGCCTTCATGACCTGGCCGAGCTGCACGTCGCCGCTTCCAATCGCCGCTTCCACCTGTTCTGCTCCGCCGAGGGAGAGCGTCTCCGCTGCCCGGGTCAGCTGTTCGGACGTCGGGGGATCGAGCCGCCGCCGCCGGACCTCGCGCGCCAGAATCTCGCGGCCGAGTGAGACGCTGCGCTCTTGCTCTTCCTGCTTGATCCATTGGCGGATCTTCTGACGCGCCCGACCTGTCTGCACGTGCGCCAGCCAGTCGCGAGAGGGCTTGGCTTGCGGGCTGGTCAGCACCTCGATCGTGTCGCCGTTACGGAGCGGCCGGTGCAGCGGCGCGATCCGGCCATTCACGCGAGCGCCATTGCAGTGCTGACCGACTTCCGTGTGGACCATGAATGCGAAATCGATCGGCGTCGCACCCTTGGGCAGCCGCTTCACGTCACCCCGCGGCGTGAACACGAAGATCTCGTCCTGATACAAGTCGATCTTCAGGAACTCGAGGAACTCTTCGGGACTGTGCGCGTCCTGCTGGAGCTCGATCAACTGGCGGAACCACGACAGGTGATGATCGAGCTCATCGGCGCGCTTGCCGTTTTCTTTATACAGCCAGTGCGCCGCAATGCCGTACTCGGCGGTCCGGTGCTGGTCCCGCGTGCGTATCTGGATCTCGTAGAGCTGGCCGCCGGGCCCGAAGACCGTCGTGTGCAGCGACTGGTAGCCGTTCGACTTTGGGCTCGCAATGTAATCTTTGATCCGTTCCTGCAGCGGCGTCCACGTGTGGTGGATGATGCCGAGGACGTGATAGCAGTCGGTAATCGTGTTCACGAGCACGCGTACCGCGAGCAGATCGTAGATCTCCTCGAACGGCTTGCCGCGCTTCTTCATCTTCTTGAAGATGGACCAGAGGTTCTTGGGCCGGCCGACGATTTCCCAGCCCGCGATCCCGGCGCGCCGCAGCTCATCCGCGAGCGGCGAGCGCATCCGCTCGATCGTCCGGTCGCGCTCCACGCGCCGCGATTTGACCTGCCGCGCGAGCTGCTTGTAGTCCTCGGGCTCGAGATACTTGAACGCCAGATCCTCGAGCTCCGCTTTGACGCCCGCCATGCCGAAGCGGTGCGCGAGCGGCGCGTACAGCTCGCGCGTCTCGAGCGCGATGCGCTTGCGCTTCTCCGGAGGCAAGGGATCGAGCGTGCGCATGTTGTGCAGCCGGTCGGCGAGCTTGATGATGATGACGCGTGCGTCCCGCGCGACCGACATCAGCAACTTGCGATAGTTCTCGGCCTGCTCCTCGGCTGTCGATCGGAACGTGAGGGTCGAGATCTTGGTCAGGCCATCGACCAGGTCGGCGACTTCGTTGCCGAAATCGCGGCGCAGAATCTCGAGCGTGACGTTGGAATCCTCGACGACGTCGTGCAGCAGGGCGGCCGCGATCGTCGTCGTGTCCATCTGCTGCTCGGCGAGAATCGTCGCGACGGCGACGCTGTGAGACACGAAATCGTCGCCCGACAAGCGCTTCTGGCCCTGATGGGCCTGCGCGCTCAGGCGGTAGGCGCGTGACAGGACGTCGAGGTCGAGGCGGTCCCGTTGGGCCGCGACGGCCTCCGCCAGCTCCGGCGCGAGAATCGCCGCCGTGCTGGTCACAACAGTCCCGCCTCCGCGAAGCTCACGTACCGTTCTCCTCCCCCTCCCACTACCACGTGATCGTACACCGGGATGTCGAGCACGCGCCCAGCGTCCACCAGTTGCCGGGTGACCGCCCGGTCATCCGCCGACGGCGTGGGGTCGCCGCTCGGGTGATTGTGCACCACGATGATTCCCGCCGCAGCCTCAGCGATTGCCGCTCGAAATACCTCTCGCGGGTGCACCAGCGAGCTGTTCAGGATTCCCCGCGTGATTAACAGGTCGGCGAGGATCTGGCTCTGGCTGCCCAGTGCGAGGACGTGAAACTCTTCCACCGTCAGGTCCCTCAGCCGCTGGCCGTAGTACCGCTGTACGTCTCCAGGACCGCGAATCCGCTCCGGAGGCGGCTCGGCCTCGACCGCCAGACGCCTGCCGAGCTCGAATGCCGCGGACAACCGAGCCGCCTTCGCCCGGCCGACGCCAACAATCTTGGCCAGCTCCGCGCACGGCCGTGTTGCCAGCCGGCGGAGCGATCCGTCACCACGGGCGAGGATTTCGCCGGCCACCGCCAACGCATCCTGGCCTCGCGTGCCCGTCCCTAGGAGAATGGCCAGGAGCTCTTGCCCCGTCAACGCGGCGGGCCCGACGGCCCAGAAACGCTCGCGTGGACGGTCGTGTTCGAGATGCTCGGAAAGGCGAAGCGGCATGGGGCGATCATAACCCCATGCCGCCGAGTGTCTCGTACCTTCCGAACGCACTACAGGGCTGCTCCGTGGCACTTCTTGAATTTCTTGCCGCTGCCGCACGGGCACGGGTCGTTGCGACCCACGCCGGCGTAGGGATTGGCGGCAAACGCCGGCTCGGCAATCCCCGGCGCGGCACGCTGCGCTGACGGCGGCGGCGGCTCACCACTCGTGACGAGGCCATCCGCGGCTGCCTTCGATGCCACCATCGGCGCTTGGCGGCGAGCCGTTCCCGGCAACCCTCCCGCCGGACCCGTAACGCCACGGCCCGACGGGGAAGGCCGTTGCGGTCCCTGCCCTGGCGGCGGCCCGATCTCGATCTGCAGCTTGAGCCAGCGCTCGGCGAACGTCGCCTGCAGATCCGCCATCAGCCCGACGAACATCTCGTAGGCGTCCTGCTTGTATTCGACGAGCGGATCCTTCTGCCCGTATCCGCGCAGATAGATGCCCTCGCGGAGTTGGTCCAGATCGTAGAGATGATCCTTCCATTTCTCGTCGATGACACCCAAGCTGACGTGTGCCAGCGCCTGCTCGCCGAGGCGCACAGCGCCCACTTTCGCCTCGACATCGCGCATGTAGTCGAGCTTCTTCTGAAACGCGGCGCGTCCCGCTTCGTGCGCGGCACGGATAAGCTCGTCGCGATTCCGGATCCGGCCGGCGTCCGTGACACCGGGAATCGACATCAAGAACTTCTGCAGGAACTCCGTCTCGATGAGCTCGCGGTCCCACTGACCCGGATCGTCGTAGTCGGCGATCAGACTGTCGGCCAGCCGTTCGGTTGCGCCGTCGATCATGCGCTGGGCCTCGGCCTTCAGCTCTTCGCCGCCTTCGAGCGCGTACAGCCGCCGCGAGTAGATGACCTCGCGCTGCTGGTTCATCACGTCATCGAACTGCAACAGCTTCTTGCGGGCCTGGAAGTTCTGCAGCTCGACCCGCTTCTGCGCCTGCCCGATCGCCGCCGTCACCCACGGATGCGTGATGACCTCGCCTTCCTCGGCGCCCGTGCGATCCATGATGCGCGCGATGCGGTCCGAGCCGAACAGCCGCATCAGGTCGTCTTCGAGCGACAGAAAGAAAATGCTCTGGCCCGGGTCGCCCTGACGGCCTGAGCGCCCCCGCAGCTGGCGGTCAATGCGCCGCGCCTCGTGCCGCTCGGTCCCGATGATGACCAGCCCGCAGGGGGGGTCTTCGTTGCACTTGAGCTCTTTGATCTGCTCAGGCGTGAGATCGGGCGGCTCGATCCTCTGGCCGAACGGGGCCTCGCGGGATTTGATGCCGCACACCTGACATTTCTTGACGCCCGGACCGAGTTTGATGTCGGTGCCGCGCCCGGCCATGTTCGTCGCGATGGTGATGGATCCCGGCTGCCCCGCCTGAGCGACGATCTCGGCTTCGCGTTGGTGAAACTTGGCGTTGAGGACCTCGTGCTTGCGCCCACGCCGCTTCAACAGCCGAGCCAGCGTCTCGGACACTTCGACATTGGTGGTGCCGACCAGGACGGGGAGACCGCGCTTATGCTGCCGCTCGATCTCGTCCATGATCGCGTCGTACTTCTCCTTGCGCGTCTTGTACACGAGATCGTGCTTGTCGACGCGCCGAACGGGGCGGTTCGTGGGAATGACGACGACCTCGAGCTTGTAGATCTCGTGGAACTCGGTCTCTTCGGTCTCGGCGGTGCCCGTCATGCCGGCCAGCTTCTCGTACATGCGGAAGTAGTTCTGGATGGTGATCGTCGCGAGCGTCTGCGTTTCCTCGCGCACCGTCACGCCTTCCTTCGCTTCCACCGCCTGGTGCAAGCCGTCCGACCACCGCCGCCCCGGCATCAGCCGGCCCGTGAACTCATCGACGATGAAGACCTGGCCGTCCTGAACGACGTACTCGACGTCTTTCTCGTAGAGCGCGTGGGCCTGCAAGAGCTTGTGGATGATGTGCAGCGTCTCGCTCTTGATCGCGTACTCGGCTTCCACGGCCCGGCGCCGCTCGATCTTCTCGTTGGCGGAGAGGTGCTCGTCGTGCTCGATCTCGTGGATGGCGTGCGAGATGTCCGGCACCACGAACAACGTGGGATCCGACGGCGACATCGTCTCGACACCCTTATCCGTGAGGTGCACCGCGCGGCCGCGCTCGTCCATGACGAAGAAGAGATCGTCCTCGATGTCCCGCATCTTCTGCTCGCGGGCCGGCAGCTTGCGATCGGCGAGGCGGTCGAGCTCGACGCGTTGTACGTTCTGCTTCACGCCCTGCTCGTTCAGCAGCTTGAGCAGTTTCTTGTTCTTGGGCATGCCGAGCTGCGCCTTGTACAGCAGCGTCGCGCCCTCGTACTGTGTCTCGGGCTTCTCGAGCAGCGGCTCGCCGCGCGCGAGGAGATCGTTGGCCACCGCCGTCTGCCTGCGGACCAGCTGCACCACCTGAGCGTTGTACTGCGCGTACTTCTCGTCCGACTCGGCCCCAACCGGTCCGGAGATGATCAGCGGCGTTCGCGCCTCGTCGATCAGAATCGAGTCCACCTCGTCGATGATCGCGAAGATGTGGCCGCGCTGCACGCGCTGGTCCAGCGTGAAGACCATGTTGTCGCGCAGGTAGTCGAAGCCGAACTCGTTGTTCGTGCCGTACGTGATGTCGCAGTAGTACGCCGCCCGACGCTCGGGCGTCGACGGCTGCGTGTCATCGATGCACCCCACCGTCAGGCCGAGCCACTTGAAGAGATGACCCATCCATTGGGAATCGCGGCGGGCGAGATAATTGTTGACGGTGACGAGGTGGGCGCCGCGCCCAGCGAGCGCATTGAGATACAGCGGCAGCGTCGCGACCAGCGTCTTGCCTTCGCCCGTCGCCATCTCGGCAATTTTGCCCTGGTGGAGAACGACGCCGCCGATGAGCTGCACGTCGTACGGCACCATGTCCCATTTCATCGTGTGCCCGGTCACGACGACCTCGCTCCCCAGCAGCCGCCGCGAAGCCTCGCGCACCGTCGCGAACGCCTCAGGCAGGATGTCGTCGAGCGTGGCCTGCAACGTCGTCACGAAAGACTGCTCCGCCTTCGCGAGCTGATCGCTCAGGTTGGTACGCTCTTCGGGGTCGGGGCAGTCGTGCTTCGCCTGCTTGAGACGCTCGACCTCGGCATGCAGCGCGCCGGTCCGCTGGGCGATGATGTCCCGGAATTTCGCGGTCTGCGCCTGGAGATCGGCGTCACTGAGATCTGTGAGGCGCTTCTCCTGCTCCAGAATCGCATCCACGATCGGCTGGATGCGCTTCAGCGCGCGATCGAATCGCGTTCCGAAAACCTTTGCGAACAGACGGTTGGCCATTACGCTCCTAACGGTACAGGCGCTGGTCCGCGATATACGCGCGGACCGGCTCAGGCACTAAATATCGAATGGAACGCCCCTGCTTAAGGCGCTCCCGCACCTGCGTGGCGGACAGATCGATCATCGGGACCGGAATAACCCGGCTGACGAGTGGATGGCGCAGGACGGTCGATCCGGGCCGGGCGAAGACGACGATGTCGGCAAGGGCTGGAAGGGCTTCAACTTCCCACCAGGCGGCCAGGTCGCGCGCCGCATCCGCCCCTAGCAATAACGTGAAACGGTTCCCCGGCTCCCGCACGCCGAGCGCCCGCAGGGTCCGCACCGTGTAGGATGGCGTCGGCAGGCCCAGCTCGATGCGCTCTACCCGCAGCCGCGGATTGCCGGCCACCGCGAGGTCCAACATTTCGGCCCGCTGCTCGGGACTGGCAACGTGCGCCGCGCGCTTGAATGGTTGCTCGCGCGCCGGGAGAAAACGAATCACGGCGTTCTCTCCCAACGCGTCTGCTGCCGCCTCGGCTACGATCAAATGCGCGATGTGCACGGGGTCAAACGATCCCCCGAACAGCGCGTCCACGCCGCTCAGGAGGGAGTCGAGGGAGTTGAAGGCGTCGCGCTCGAGTCGGCGCCCCCAGCGGGGGACGGACAACTGCGGCCGAGCCCATTTGCGTTCGGATAGAAGCGACGCAGATGCGCGCAGGTCTCCTGCAGTTCTTCCTTATAGCCGATCGCGCGATAGCTGTCGACGAGGCGGAGCAGCGCGTCGGGCGTGCGGCCGGCGTTGGGGTAGTTGGCAATCACGTCCTTGAAGTAGATGATCGCCGAGTCGTACGCCTTCCGCCGCAGATAGAACATGCCGTTCTTGTACGTCTTCTCCGCGAATTGATTCTGCAGGCGGACGACGTGCAGCCGCGCGCGCGCGGCGGCGTCGCTATCGGGATACCGGCCGGCGAGCTCCTGGTAAATCGCCAGCGCGGTTTCGCCGGGGGTGGGATCGAGCTCCGGGCGGCGCCACATCCGCAGATTCGCATCGCCGGCGCGGAGCAGCGCGAGCGGTGCATACTCGGTGGTGGGGAATCCGTCGGCGACCTTCCGAAAATCGGTCGCCGCCTGCGCGTGCTCGCCGAGCTGGAACGCGCACTCCGCGAGATAGTAGTCGATTTGCGCGAGCTCCGGCTGGCCTGGCCCGAATTCGAACGTCAGACGCTGCAGCAGCAGCTGCGCGCGGCGGAAATCGCCATGACGAAAGGTCGTCATGGCGCGTTCCAGCTCGACGTTCGGCTGCATCTGTGGCGCTGCGGCAGGCGAGCGGGCGCCGTGATGGCACGCGACGCCGAGCGCCAGCAGCGCCACTGTCTTGTATACCTTCATTACGGTCCGGCCTTTCCTAATGCGTTGAGCTTCTCCTGCGCGCGTTGCGAAATCGTGTCACCCGGCGTGCCGCCGGCGAGCGCCTGCTGGTAGCTCTCGATCGCGCCGGCGATGTCACCCTGCGACAGCCGCACGTCCCCGAGGCCGAGGAAGGCGCCGCGGGCGACGTCCGGCGACGCGCCCGGCGCGGTCGCGCGCCGGTACCACGCCTCGGCATCGGCCGGGCGTCCGGCCTGAAGCGCGCGATCTCCCTCGACGAGCGCGCAGAGGCCGAGCCCCTCGCGTGACCGCTCGACGACCGTCGGGGCGCGCTGGCGGCGCAGCACTCCTTCGAAGACGCGCACGGCGGTGCTGCAATCGTGCACGCGGACCAGCGCCATGCCGTAGACGAACAGTAGCGAGTCGGCCCGGGCTGCGTCGACGGCGGACGCCGCAGCGACCGGAAGCAGCGCCGTTGCCTCGGCGGTGTCACCGCGGTCCATGGCGTCGAGGGCCGCGAGGATCACGTAGCGTCCGAGTGGCCGGCGCGGCGCGACTTCGCGCAGGCCGGTCAGTGCACTCGCAAGTGCGGTGCGGTCGTTGGCCGCGAGCGCCGCGCGTGCGACGCGGTCCAGACCGTCGGCCGCTTCTTCGGCGCGCGAGCGATCCCGCCGCGCCAGGTTACGGTACGAATCGGCGGCGAGATCGTAGTCTTCCGCATGGATCGCGGCCGCGGCGAGCTTCGCGAGCAACGGAGCGCTCCCTGCATTCGCCAGGCGCCCGAGCTGATACTCCGCCAACGCGTCCGCATACGCGCCCGCGGCGTAGGCGCGGTCGCCCAGCTCCTCATGATTGGCGGCGGAACGCGTACAGGCGAACAGAACGGCGACCAAAATGAGCGCGACGCGTCTCACTTTTTTTTCTTCTTTCGGGGCGGCGCCGCGCCGGCCGGCTCCCCGTCTCCGGCGGACGCTGGTGCCGGTGGTACGTCAGACCGGGACAGCAGCGCCAGGTATGCTTCGACGCGCGGATCCTCCGGCCGCCGGGCCCGCAGCTCCTCCCAAACCGCGCGTGCGGCCAGGCCGTCACCGGCGAGGTAGCACGACATTCCCAGCATGGCGGCGGCGTCGAGAAACGAAGGCCGCTCGCGCACGATCCGTTGAAACTGCTCGTGCGCGTCGAGCGCGCGGCCGGCCTCCAGCAGGAGACGGCCGAGCTTGTAGCGGAGATCGTGGAACGCGGGACCGAGTGCGAGAGCTGCTTCGTACTGGGCGATGGCCTCGTTGAGCCCGCCCGCCTCGAGGTACGCCTCTCCCAGGGCCGCATGCTGATTCGCGAGCTTTGCGGCCATGTGTCCGTGAAAGCCCGCCCGCCGTTCCCCCCCCACCTGGCGTGCCCGTCGCAACACGGCGTTGGCCTCGTCTTCGCGGCCCAGGTCGTTGAGTACGAGCGCGCGATGAATCAGCGCCTCGACGTAGTTGGGATTCAGCGCAAGGGCGCGATCGAGCTGTTCCAGCGCCTTGTCCGGTTGTCCGGCGAGGGAATACGACACGCCCAGTAGATGATGCGCGTCGGCGAACGCGCGGCCGGTCGCGATGACCTCCTCGAGGAGGTGAATCGCGCCGTAGTAGTCCTGGAGTTGAAAGCGCTCGTTAGCCTGCTCGACTAGGCGCTCGGGACTGACGTCCATGAACCTCCTGGTACCAATCGACGAACTTGCGGATGCCTTCCTCTATCCCGACGCGCGGCCGGAACCCGAGGACACGGCCCGCGTGCGCGAGATCGGCATCGGTCAGCCGGACGTCCCCCGGCTGATCGGGATGCCGCTCGATGCGAGCCTCCCGACCCAGCGCCGCCGCGATCAGGGCGATGAGGCGATCGAGCCGGACCCTCGCGCCCCCGCCTAGGTTCACCGTCTCGACCGACCCCGGCTTCGCGCGTGCGGTCCATTCCAACCCCGCCAGAATGCCGTCCAGCGCGTCGGTAATATAGGTATAGTCGCGCTCGCTCGACCCATCGCCGTGCATCCGGATCGGCCGGCCCCGCGCGATCAAATCGGTGAACTTGTGAATCGCCAGATCGGGACGTTGGCGCGGTCCATAGACCGTGAAAAAGCGTAGGCAGATGATGCGCAGCGGGTAGAGATGCGCGAAGGCGTGCGCCAACAGCTCGCCGGATCGCTTGCTCGCGGCATACGGCGAGATCGGCTCGACCGCTGGCTCCGCCTCGGCAAACGGCGCCGGAGTGGCGTTGCCGTAGACAGAGGAAGACGAGCCGAACACGATCCGGGTCACGCCGACACGGCGCGCGCTGTCAAAAATCCTGGCGGTCGCGGTGACATTCGCTTCCATGTAGGAAGCCGGATCCTCCAGAGAAGGCCGCACACCGGGCTTCGCGGCCAGGTGGATGATCGCTTCGATGCCGTCGAGCGGCAGCGGGTCCCGCCCCACATCCGCTTCGACGAACCCGAACGACGGGCTGTTTAGAACGCCGGCGAGATTGCGCTCCTTTACATCGCGCGCGTAAAAGGCGTCGAAGTTATCGACGCCGGTCACCGCGGCGCCGCGCGCGATCAACGCCTCGCTCACATGCGATCCGATGAATCCGGCGGCGCCTGTCACGAGATAGCGCGGGCTGGACGTCATGAGACTGCGGCGCGTTCTCGCGCGACGACCTGCCGGAAGTACTCGATCGTGCGACGCAGACCGTCCTCGAGCGATATCTTCGGTTCCCAGCCAATCGTCTTTTTCGCTCGGCTGACGTCCGGCTGACGCACTTGCGGATCGTCGACGGGCAGCGGCCGCTCGACGAGCGTGCTTTTGCTGCGCGTCAGGCGCAGCACCAGCTCGGCAAGCTGGCGCACGGTGAATTCGTGCGGATTCCCGAGGTTCGTCGGCTCGCCATTGCCGTGCTCGAAGAGACGCACGATCCCGTCGATCAAATCATCCACGTAGCAGAAGGAGCGCGTCTGCGAGCCGTCGCCGTAGATGGTGAGCGGCTCGCCGCGCAGTGCCTGCACGATGAAGTTCGACACGACACGGCCGTCGTTGGGCCGCATGCGCGGGCCATACGTGTTGAAGATCCGGACGATCCGCGTGTCGAGCTGGTGGAATCGATGATAGGCCATCGTGAGCGCTTCGGCAAAACGCTTTGCCTCGTCATACACCCCGCGTGGACCTACGGGGTTCACGTTGCCCCAATACGATTCCGGCTGCGGGTGCACCAACGGGTCGCCGTACACTTCCGACGTCGAGGCGAGCAGGAAGCGGGCATGCTTCGCCATGGCGAGGCCCAGCGCCTTGTGGGTGCCGAGGGCGCCGACCTTCAGCGTCTGGATCGGCAACTCGAGATAGTCGACCGGGCTGGCGGGGCTCGCGAAGTGCAGCACGCCATCGAGCGGGCCTTCGACTTCGATGTAGCGCGTGACATCCTGGTTGGCGAACCGGAAGCGCTCGTGCCCGGTGACGTGCGCCAGGTTCGCCGCATTGCCGGTGATGTGGTTGTCCATTCCCAGCACGTCGTACCCGAGCGCCAGGAACTTGTCTACAAGATGCGATCCGAGGAATCCGGCGGCGCCCGTTACGAGGACGCGCATCCGAGCTGGCGGCCGATACTGTCGTAGGTGAATCCGAGCCGGCCAAGCTTGACAGGATCGTAGAGATTCCGTCCGTCCACGATCAGCGGCCGGTTCAGCAGATTCTTGATCCTGGTGAAATCAGGATTGCGGTACTCCAACCATTCGGTGACGATCGCCAACGCATCGGCGCCGCCGAGCGCATCGTACGCGTGGTTCGCGTACTTCACCCGGTTGCCGAGTTGATGGGCTGCGGTCTTCATGGCTGCGGGGTCGTGCACCTGCACCTTCGCCCCCGCGCAGAGGAGCGATTCGATCAGGACGAGCGACGGACTCTCGCGCACGTCGTCCGTTTCGGCCTTGAACGCGAGGCCCCACACCGCGATGGTGCGCTGGTTCAGATCCCCAAGGTGCCGGCTCAGCTTGGCGTACAGGATCTGCTTTTGGGTCTCATTGGCCAACTCGACCGCTTTGAGGATGTCGAGGTCCACGCCGCGCTCGGCCGACGTGCGCATCAGCGCCTTGACGTCCTTGGGGAAGCACGATCCCCCGTAGCCCGGCCCCGGAAACAAGAACGCCGGCCCGATGCGTCGGTCGCTGCCGATGCCACGCCGCACAAGCGTCACATCCGCCCCCACGGCCTCGCACAGGCGGGCAATCTGATTCATGAAGGAGATCCGGGTCGCGAGCATCGCGTTCGCCGCGTATTTCGTCATCTCCGCCGACGCAATGTCCATCACGATGAGCGGATTGCCGGTGCGCACGAACGGTGCGTACAGCTCCTCGATCACGCGCGCGGCCTCGTCCGAGTCCACGCCGACGACAACGCGATCGGGCTTCATGAAGTCCTCGACCGCCGCCCCTTCCTTGAGGAATTCGGGGTTCGAGCACACGTGGAACGGCGTGCGTGTGTGGCGCGCGACTTCCGCGCGAACCTTGTCGGCCGTCCCCACGGGCACCGTGCTCTTGGTGACGACGACCTTGGGCTCGTTCATGTGCTCGCCGATCGTGCGCGCCACGTCGAGGACGTGCTGCAAGTCGGCGGAGCCGTCCTCGTCGGGCGGCGTCCCGACGGCGATGAACACGACCTCCGAGCGCTCGACGGCTTGCGGCACGTCGGTCGTGAAGGTGAGCCTGCCTTCGCGCTGGTTGCGGACCACCATCGGCTCGAGGCCCGGCTCGTAGATCGGAATTTTGTTTTGTTTGAGCGCTCCGATCTTCGCCTTATCGACGTCCGCGCAAATCACGTCGTTGCCGGTCTCGGCAAGGCACGCGCCGACTACGAGGCCGACGTACCCCGTGCCGACAACCGCTACCCTCACGCGCGCCCTCCCCTGGTCTCGCGGGGCAGGACGTGACGGGTATCGACGGTAGCGCGCGCGTGGCGCTTGACGAGCTGATAATCGACCGAGCCGTGATCAGTGATGATCATGACGCAATCGGCGCCGCGCAGCGTATCGGCGGTGAGGGGCACAGAGGTGAGGGTGATGCTGTCCTCTTTCAGCGTCGGCACGTGGGGATCGTGGTAGGAAACCTGCGCGCCCCGCCGCTGCAGCAAGCGGATCACGTCCAGCGCGGGACTCTCGCGGATGTCGTCAACGTTCTTCTTGTAGGCGACGCCGATCAGCAGCACGCGGCTGCCGCGCACCGCTTTGCCCTGCTCGTTCAGCGCGTCGACAACCTTCCCCACCCAGAACTCGGGCATCTCGGCATTCAGCTCGCCGGCGAGCTCGATGAAGCGGGTCTTGTAGTTGAGTGTCCGCATCTTCCACGCGAGGTAATGCGGATCGAGCGGAATGCAGTGCCCGCCGACGCCGGGACCCGGCGTGAACTTCATGAAGCCGAACGGCTTCGTCGCCGCCGCCTCGATCACTTCCCAAACGTCCACGCCGAGCTTGTCGCAGACGATCGCCATCTCGTTGACCAGGCCGATGTTCACGCTGCGGAAGGTGTTCTCGAGAATCTTGACGAGCTCCGCCGCCTCGGGGGAGGAAACCGGCACGAGCGTGTCGATGGCCGGCTGATACAGTGCCATCGCGACCTTGAGACAGGCAGGCGTGATCCCGCCGACGACCTTCGGCGTGTTGCGCGTATTAAACCGCTCGTTGCCGGGATCCACGCGCTCCGGCGAGAACGCCAGGAAGAAGTCCTCTCCGACCTTGAGGCCGGTCGATTCGAGCGCCGGGAGCATCAGCTCCCGCGTCGTGCCGGGATAAGTTGTCGACTCGAGCACGACGAGCTGTCCCTTGCGCAGCGCGCGCTTCACCGATTCGGTGGCCGCGAGCACGTAACTCACATCGGGATCTTTGGTCTTGGAAAGCGGCGTGGGCACGCTGATCGAGATGACGTCGGGCTCGTTGAGGCGGGTGAGGTCGGCGGTTGCCGAGAATCGCTTGGCTTTGACGGCGTCGGCGACGGTGGCCGCCGGCACATCCTGAATGTGGGAGCGGCCGCCGTTCAGCGAATCGACGACGCGCGGATTTACGTCGAAGCCGAGCACGCGGTAGCCGGCGCGCACGATCTCCATCGCGAGCGGCAGCCCGACATAGCCCAGACCAACGATGCCAAAGACGGCGGTACGGTCTTTGGCTTTCGTCAGGAGGGTATCGATTGCGGCCGGCACAGCAGCAGTCGCGGTCATGGCACCTCCGGAGCGCCACCGCGCGCCAGCGAGCGCGAAGCGGCTTCCAACACGCGGACGACGCGCACACCGTCTTCCGCGGTGGCGCGGGGAGCTTCACGCCCCTGCGCGGCGCGGACGAAATGCGCGAGCTCGGCCGCCAGCGGCTCGACCGCGGGGAGACGAGGAATGAAAATGTCGCCCTCGCGAATCGCCAGGCTTTCGCCGAACGAGCCGTATTCGGGCGGACGGTCCACGCCCTTGTCGTAGATCCGCAGCTTCTCGCGCGGCTCCATATCGTCGAAGACCACCATTTTCTTCGCCCCTACCACGGTGAGCTTCCGTTCCTTGTGGGGATCGAGCCAGGATAGCTGGACGTGCGCAAGCACCCCGCTCGCGAACTCCATCGTCAGAAACACGACGTCCTCGATGGCGGGCTGCAAATAACTTTTTCCATGCGCAGCGACCTGCACAGGCTGCTCTCCAAGCAGGTAAAGTGCCACTGACACATCATGAGGTCCGAAGCTCCAGAGCGCGTTTTCGTCTTTCCGTACCTGGCCCAGGTTCACCCGCAGCCCATATAAGTAGAATACCTTGCCAAGCTCGCCTGTCTGCACCAGCTCCCGCAGCCGCTCGACCGCAGGGTGATAGACCAGCAGGTGTCCCGCCAGCACCGGGACCTTCCGCTCCGCGCTGCGGCGCGCGACTGCCTCGGCGTCGCGTCCATTCAGGGCGAATGGCTTCTCCACGAGCACTGGTTTCCCGGCTTCCACGGCCTGTTGAGCGATGGCCGCATGGGTGGCGGCGGGCGACGCCACGATCACCGCATCCACGGCCGCAAGCAGCGCTGGCACGTCCGCTGTCACCAGCGCGGCCGGATACTGGCGCGCGACCTTCTCGCGCACCTTGGGGTCGGTGTCGCACACGGCCGCCAGCTCCGCCTCGGCCAGCCCGGCGACCGTCCGGACGTGGTTCCTGCCCCACGCACCGGCGCCCACTACACCGACCCTGAGGCGCTTCACCGATAGAATCCGCGAACCGCATCGATCACCCGGTCGAGCTGGGCGCGCGTAAGCTCGGGATAAATCGGCAGCGACAGTACCTCGCGGGAAGCGCGCTCCGCCTCCGGTAGGCTGCCATCCTTGTAACCAAGCTGCGCAAAGCAAGGCTGGCGATGCAGGGGGATCGGATAATAGACCGCATGGCCGATCCCTTCCTTCTTTAGATGCGCCTGTAGCCCGTCACGGCGCTCGGCCCGAATCGTGTATTGGTGGAAGATATGCTCGTTCGCCGGGTCGACAGCCGGCGGCGTCACCTGCGGCAATTCGTTGAACGCCCGGCTGTAATACGCCGCGTGCTCGCGCCGCTTGCCCGACCAAGCGGCGAGATGCGGCAGCTTGGCGAGCAGCACCGCGGCCTGCAGGGTGTCGAGACGCGAATTGGTCCCGACCTCTTCATGATGGTACTGCTTCGCGCCACCATGGAGCCGCAGTTTCTTGAGGCGGTCCGCGGTGGCGTCTTCGGACGTCACCATCATGCCGCCATCACCCCAGGCACCGAGATTCTTGCTGGGGAAGAATGAATACCCGGTCACCCATCCCAGCTCGCCCGCCATCCGCCACTCACCGTCCATCTTGCGCCGCGCACCGATCGATTGCGCCGCGTCTTCGATCACCTTGATGCCGTTGCGCGACGCGATCGCCATGATCTCGAGCATGTCGGCCATCTGTCCGTAGAGGTGCACCGGCATGATGGCACGCGTGCGCGGTGTGATCGCACGTTTCACCGCCTGCGGATCGATGTTGAACGTGTCCGCCTGGATGTCGACGAACACCGGCTTGGCGCCCGCGTTGTAGATCGTCCCGGCAGTCGCGAAGAACGTGAATGGCGTAGTGATCACTTCGTCGCCGGGCCTCAGATTCAGCGCTTTGAGCGGCAACAGCAGCGCGTCCGTCCCGCTCGCGCAGCCGATGCCGTGCTTCGCGTGTGAGAGACGCGCGATCTCCGTTTCGAGCTGAGCCACCGCCGGCCCCATGATGAACTGCTGCGTTTCCACCACTTTCATCATGGCGGAGACCACGTCGTCTCTGATTGTGGCGTACTGCGCGACGAGGTCCAACATCGGCACGTTCACGATGCTCCCGCCTTCGCGCGGGACGGCTTCGTCTGCCGCAGTATCCCGGCCGACTCCTCATAGGTTGCACCACACACGGCACAAGAGCCGCGTCCGCCGCTCGCGTGCAGCCGCTCACCGCACTGGCACATCCACCCGACGCGCCGCGCCGGCACACCGACCATGAGCCCATACGACGGGACGTCCGCCGTGACGACCGCGCCTGCGCCGATGAACGCGTATTCGCCGAGTGTGATGCCGCAGATGATCGTGGCGTTCGCACCGATCGAGCTGCCGCGTTTGACGAGCGTGCGACGATACTCGTTCTTGCGCGGCACGTGACTCCGCGGATTCATGACGTTCGTGAACACACAGGATGGTCCACAAAAGACGTCGTCTTCGAGCTCGACGCCCTCGTAGATGGAGACGTTGTTCTGAATCTTGACGTTGTTGCCGATCCTGGTTCCCGGCATGACGACGACGTTCTGGCCGAGATTGCACCGTTCGCCGATCACGGCGCCCGGCATCACGTGGGAGAAGTGCCAGATCTTGGTGCCCTTCCCGATCACCGCTCCGTCATCGATGTAGCTGGATTCGTGCGCGAAGTAGCCGGACGCGGGCATCTAGACCCCGAGGACCTTGCACTCGAGCTCCAGCGTTACACCCGTCTTCTTGGCCACCGTCTTGCGGATGTGGTCGATCACTCTGAGCACGTCACTGGCCGTCGCGGTGCCTTTGTTGATGATGTAGTTCGCGTGCAGTGTGGACACCTGCGCGCCGCCGATGGTGAAGCCTTTGAGGCCGACCTCGTCGATCAGCATGCCCGCGGTTTTGGTCGCGCTCGGATTGATGAACGTGGATCCGCAGCACGGCTGATCGAATGGGGTCCCTGCTTTGCGCCAGCGGAACAGCTTGGCCTGAAGCTCCTTGAGCTTGGCCGGTGACTCCTCGCCGAGACCGAGCTTCGCTTCGAGTACGATGCCCTCGATGTTGCTTGCCCGATACTTGAACGAGATTTGCTTGCGCGAGAGCTGCTTCACCTTGCCGCGCGGGTCCATCACCGTGACTTCGGTGACGACTTCCGCGAATTCGGCGCCGTGGCAGCCGGCGTTCATGTAGATGCCGCCGCCGACCGTTCCTGGAATCCCGACGAACCGTTCGATGCCGACGAACCCGGCCTCTGCGGTACGACGCGCCAGAATCGGTGTCGGCATGCCGGCGCCCACAATTGCGGTGGCCCCCTTCATCTCGAACCGATCGAGGCCTTTGCCCATCCGGATAACGACTCCGGGAAAGCCACCGTCCTTGACGAGCACGTTGGAGCCGAGCCCGAGGACAAGCCACGGAAGCCCGCGCTCCTGCGCGAGCTCGAGCGCGCGCACCACGTCCTCGGTGTCGGCGGGCAAGGCGAGATAGCGCGCCGGCCCTCCGATCCGCCACGTGGTATAGCGCGCGAGCGGCTCGTTCTCGAGCAGCTTGCCGTGGAACTTGATTTTGGGTGTGGGTGGCGCAGCGGGCGCCGGCTTCGGCGTCGGCTTGGCCGACGCTTTGGCCTTCGCTACGCTCTTGCCGCCGCGCGCGGAGCCCCCGCCGCCCCCCCCCCCCCCCCCTCCCCCCCCTCCCCCCCTCCCCCTTCTTCTTTGCGCGCCCCCCCTTTTCCGTTTCCCTTTTCACCTTCTTTTTTTTGACGTCTTTACCCC
>Ga0099794_10000172_pt1 | contig 23609 bp, 15 predicted proteins | sample Rivendell_Oct201_10_FD_77320 | JGI IMG/M metagenome (GOLD analysis project Ga0099794, IMG submission 77320) | Vadose zone soil microbial communities from the Eel River Critical Zone Observatory, Northern California, USA -... | ecosystem: Host-associated > Plants > Roots > Rhizosphere > Soil ... | reverse complement strand
GCTGGGAGTTCCCACGCAGATCAGAAACAGATCGCTCCGCTGGACCGCGACGGCGACATCCGTCGTCGCGGACAACCGGCCGGCGGCCACCTGCTGTTTTATGATCCGGCCGATGTCCTTTTCGATGATGGGAGTCTTGCCGGCGTTGATCAGATCAACCTTCGTCTGCTCCGAATCGACGCCGATGACCTCATGACCTTCCTGCGCTAGGCAACCCGCCGAAACGGTCCCGACATATCCGAGACCCCAAACGCTAAGCTTCATGACCGCTTCCCATGGTTGCAACGAATCGACCGGCGAGCCCGCGCTGCAGGACACCGAGCGCCGTATGCGCGCCCGGCCGCGTAAACACTTTCCACAGCATAGAAGGGGTTGTTGACGCTCGTGGTGCGACTGCAAGGCGGGGATGTAGTCCGATCGGCTCAGCAGAGCCTGGCTAACAGTGGTCCGACCGGCGTATCGAATTGTCGACGTTGCGCAATAGGACGCCGTAATGCTGGTGCTCCACATAACAACACCGACCAGCAACATGAAGCAACAGCGCCAGTCTAGGAGGAGCCGACATGAAGTACCTATGGTCTGGGGTCACGATGTCCTTTTGGTCTCCCGTCAATTCGTGCGGGTTGATCCAAGAGCAACGGATTCCAATCGCGCCAGCGCCCGTCGCGATCGGCAAGGCCGTGGCTTGCACGATCCGCGCAGCCGCATTTGGGTTTCTGCTGGCCGCGGGCTTGCCGCTCGTGGCCCAGGCCCAGATCCCGAGCCTGTTGTTTCAGTCGGGTTATGAGCCTTCCAAGACTATCAACGCTGTCTCTCCGAGCGACTGCTGGCTGACGCCTAGCGGTTGCTGGCAACACATCTCCGGTACCGACACCACCACCGGTTTTACTTGGCCCCCAAGTATCTGGGGCGGAGGCGGCAGCGCCTTCCTGCTCCTTGCCGACACGCCGGGGGTGACGGCTGAGAACATCGGTGATTACATGTTCAATCAAATCGTGACCGTGAAAGGGCATACCGGAAACCTGAGCAACCAAGCCCTCTACAGCCAGGTCACGAAGGGTCCCAGCGGACAAAATCCGATGGGCACCGCTTCCACCACGAACCTCTTCGAACTCACCCCGAGCAGCGAAACAAGCGACCTCTACATCAGCTACTGGCTCAAGTTCCCGCCGGGTACGGCGAAGAACATGAGCGGCCTGGACGCGGGACCGGGCATCGCCAATGACGGCGGAACCTGGCGCACCTTGTGGGCGTTCAAAACCGGAACGCCGCCGGCACATGACGATGGCGATTATCGCGTGGAAGCGTATGTGAGTACTCAGAACAGTGCAGGAACGCTTTACTGGGCTATCGGCGCGGACAACAACGCCGGTGGCAATTATCCTGTGGTGAATAGGTGGGGTTATACGAATAGTTCCGTCCCGGTACCTGAAGGGGTGTGGTTCAAACTGGAGTTTTTCTGGCATCGCAGCCCTAACGCTGATGGCCGAGTTTGGATGGCTGTCAACGGTACACAGATCTTTAATGTCCTCGGGGCAAACATGGGCTCCGCCAACCTTCCCATTAATCGGGTCACCGTGAATTCGCTTTACAGCGGGGGGCTTTTACCTATCTACCAGTGGGTAGACGACCTGCAAATCTGGGATGGTTTCCCTCCAGCTTGTACGGTCCCCCCTCCCGTTTGGTGTGACCCTCCGTATGCTCCCCACTAGCCCTCAGGCGCGGAACTTGACCGTGTAACTAGCGGCACGACAAGGGACATCGTTTCATCGACGCCGTCGAGCTTGCCTTGGCGCCGCTTGAAGCGGTCACGTTCCAGAGCTACGGTCCGGGAAGCGAATAGAGCGTTCAGCCGTCGTGACAGTGCCCGTTTCCTGAACGTTTTCTACGACTTCCTGGATGTAACCCGATCGACTAACCAGCCTGATCATCATTTAGGGCTTGGAGCGCGAGGCCGCGTAGAGAAGGCGCCGGTCCGGGCTCACCGCCATCAAAATGCTGTCCGGGATCAAGTTGCGCCGATTGTAATTCTGATGACCGTCAGCAGGCCGGTATTGCCGGCAACGCGCCCTTGGCAAACGATTACGGGCGAGGGCTTTTTTTCGTCCAGGCGCCGAGATATCCAGCCGAGCGGCGGGTCGTCCCGACCGGCGACCACCTCCGGCTTGCCCAGCTCACGCGGACACTCGACCCGCAGGCGCACGTTCGCGCATTCAACTTCCACCACATGACCGGAAACTTGTACCGTGCAGCCCTCTGCCAGATGCCAGTGGGTCTCCACGAAATGCTCTTCGCGGCATTCCAGCGCGTCCCTCACCTCGATGCGCATGTCGCGTTTGTCGAACTCGATGCGCCGTCGGTGGAGCACCGGATCGTCCAGCCGCAGGTAACCGTCGTGCACGCCTTCGAACGCGTCCCGCTCCGCGCCGGTTTCAAAGCGCTCGAGCCGGGCGCGGGCGTGGGCAAGCCACATGAAATTGCCGCCGGGCACCGACTGCTCTTTCCCGTCCACTCGTAATGTGTTGTGCGCCGAGGCACCACGAAAATAGTCGCGCCAGCGTTTCTGGCCGTGGTAGGCGTAGGTGCCGGGGTCGACTAAGACCTCGTTACCGCCGACGGACAAGGTCAAGGCGAGCGCATCGGCATGCCCGTGTGCGGCAATCGAAAGGTAACCCAGGGGCCCCGCATCCACTACGGCTTTCACCTCGCGGGGCGTGCCGAAGTCACGTCCCAGGATGTAGTACCCGCCCTCGGAGAACTCGCGCTTCCCCTCCACCGGGGTCGAAACCGGTAAGCCGTCAAACCGTGCTGCAGCTGCATCACCCAGAAGCCAGCGGCTCTTATCGTCGAAGCGTCCCGCTTTGGCCTTGAAGTCGCCCCGCCTGAACAGCACCGCCCCGGTGGCAAGGAGCGACCGATAGGGGCAGAATCCCGGCTCGCGCGAAAAGTGCACCATCACGGCGTCGTCGGCATCGCCGATCATGGGCACATGCCCGCCCGCATCCATGACGGCGGCGATGAATTCGAGCATCAGTTCGAGCCGCTTCGCGAACTCACCGGAAAACCTGATCCCGTTCGCCTGCCCGAAGAGCAGGCACAGCAGCATCATGTCCGCCACCTCATGGTGGTACCAGAGCGCCTGCTCGCGGTTGGTGCCATCGGCGCCGTTCTGCTTCACGGCTTGCGCTTCCAGCTCATCCTTCGCCTGCTCGCGCCAGCGGGCCGACTCGGACCACAGCGGCCAGGTGACGGACGCGACGAACAAGCCCGTCAGTTCGCCGAACAGATGGTTGTTGGCCGACGAATGCCGCGACAGGTTATGCGCTATGAAATGGCAGTGCTGGCGGATAGCGCCCAGCCAGCCGCGCAGGAACGAATCGCCTTCCCCACCCTCGAGCAGCGGCGAGCTTTCACCGCCGAGCAGCTGCCACGCGCAGGCCCAGTTGACCAGGCGCACCCCCGCTTCGAGAGCGCTCGTCCAGTTCGGGCCCAGAGGGTAAGGACACTGTTCGAACCAGGACGCGAGAAGCGCGCGCGCACCGTCGGCATAGCGTCGCTCGCGCGTGAGGTGCCACGCCTGCGCCAGGGTCACCAGTTCCAGGTGACGGTTCAGCTCCCAGAGATACTTGATATCGCCGACGACGCGCTCGTCCCGGTAATCGATCGCCTTGCCGTAGCCGAGGGCGACCTCGATGCCGGTCCTGGGATCGCGGTTCCAGCGCGGCGGGAAACCGAGGACGTGGTCGCGCAGCAAAAATATCTCCCAGCGGCCGGCGAGGATGCGTTCGGCAGCTTCGAGGTACCAGTGAGTTTGAAACCCCATCGGCATTACTGAAGTCCATGGCCGACCGGCGCCGCCTGCAGCCGGATCGACCTGGCGCGCCAGGCCGAAGCCTCGGCGCTCAAGCGCCGCGGCGATGGCGCGGCGGGTCCGCCACAGGACCTCGGCGAAGCCCATGGTTCGGAGGCGATTGAGCCTCCAGGTCAGCGTCGCGCTCATGCGGTGCCAGCGGTAACCAACGCGTATATCAGGAGGGAGCTGAGCACGCGCTTGTCTATCCGGTTGCCGACGCAAGCCGGTTCACGTGCTTGTCGGCCACCAGCGTGGGAGAAATAGTCTGCTGTTTCTTCCGCAGAAACGGCCTTTCGACGGCGATCCAAGACAGATAACCAACAAGGTAGGTGCAAGCAGCCACCACCGCCTGGCCGCTCGCAAAGCTGTAGCCGAAGAGCGCGGCGACCAATATTGTTGACAGGATGCAGCACCAAAGCCCGGGGTAAATTCGCAGCACGCGATTGCGGCAGTAGCCTTTCAGTCCCGAACTCCGTTCGTACGAAAGCGAGATCAGAAATCCGCTGATCACAAAAAAGATGGGGACACCCGGAAACGCGTACATCAGCTTCATCAACCACTGCGGTGCGAAAACATGCAGATGCAGGACCGTGTGGCATACCAGCACCTGCGATGCGGCGAAAATTCGCAGCAGGTCGAAATTATTGAGCTTGAATTCTTGCTTCACAAATTAGCGCGTCCGTTATCGCCTGCGCCACCTCGGTGCACCCGACCTCGATCGCGAATTCGCGCGGCGCCCGTTGCCGTACCCGCTGGCTCATCCGCAGGCGCAGATCGTCGTCCCCCAGAAGCCTGCACACGCGGTTTGCCAGCTCCAGCGGCGCCCTGGGCGCGATCAGGAAGCCGTCTTCGCCGTCCTTCACAAAATCCGGTATCGCGCCCACGGCGGTGGCGATGACGGGAAGCCCTGCGGCCATCGCTTCCGGGATGACAAGCGGAAACCCCTCGGTCCACGACGGCACCACAATCATTTGCGAAGCCGCATACGCCGCCGCCTTGTCGCGGCCTTCGAGGGAGCCGAGGAACGTGACGCGCGCGGCAATGCCGCGACGCTCCGCTTCGGCGCGGACCACGGGCTCCATCGCGTCGCTTTCGGCGACGCCGGCCAGCACGAAGCGCGCCTCGGGGTGGCGCTTGACGACATGGGGAATCGCGTCGAACAGGTCGTAAATGCCCTTCGGTGCGGACAGCCTGCCGACGAACAGGACCGCGCGTTCGCCCGGCGCCAGCCACGGCGCCGGGGTGTCGGCAGACATGCTCCGAAACAAAGCAATGTCGGCCATATTGGGAGCCCAGACCAGATCGTCGCGCTTCCACGCCTTGCCCATCTCGCGCCGATAAGTGGGCCCGAGCACGATCACCCGGTGCGCCACAGACATTAGGAATCTTCCGATTGCACGGCCGCGCCGCGTTTCGCCCGATGGAAAACGGGCATGCAGGGTGCCGTGGTAGTGGCAGACGACCTTTGCGCCCGCCAGGCGCACGGTCAGCATCAGCACCCAATCGCGCAGGAACGAAACGCCTGCTGCGGCGTGGAGCAGCACGGCGGCTGGCCGCACTCGAATGAGCATCCGGATCAACCGGGTGAGGTCGCGCACGAAGTAGAACGGCGTCCGCCAGGTCGGATTTTCAACCGCCCAGCGCAGCCGCCGCTTCGAGGTGTCCACCATGTGCAGCTCGAATTCGCGCGCGAGACTCGACTGCAGCTGCATATCCACGGTGAGCTGCACGCCGCCGAGCGGCGGCGGGAGCGGACCGACGAGGAGGAGACGGGGGCGCGGCACAGCTATGTCAGTCGATCCTGAACGGAAATCGCGGCTCCATCTTCACGATCCGGCGCTCCGTGATGGACCGCTGCGCGGCGAGCAGCGCCTGCGCCGACACGAGAAAGCTCTCGGTGTAGTCAACCGCGCCGGGCGCGTGGGAAAACTGGGCGACCATCGTCTGGAGCATCGCTTTCTGGCCGAGGTCGGGCTGGAGCTGACGCCTGCCGCCGCCCGCGCCGCCGCGAAGGATCAGCCGGCGAAAATCGATGATCTGGGCCGAGCGCCCGCCGCCGAGGACGTCGATGGTCTCGTGATCCAGTCCTTTCTGGCTGCCGCACACGTAATGCACCACCGCGAGGCCCCCGTTCGCGAAATGCAGCGTGATCGCCCAGCTCTCTTCGCGGTGTCCGGGGTCGGGCGTGGCGAAAGCAGCGACCCCGACCGGCAGGCTCTGTGCGAAGTAGATCGCGAGATCGATGAAGTGGCAGACATCGCCGAAAAGAATTCCGCCGCCCTCGATCTTGTCCTGGTACCAGCTGTCGGCCGGCACGCTCGCCGAGCGCACGGTACAGGTCACCTGCCGCACCTCGACGCTCTTGAAGTGGGCGAGCGCACACTGGCTCAAGGGGCTGAAGCGGCGGTTATGGCCGATCCAGAGCGTCGGGCCGTCCGTGCCGCGCTTGCCGAGCGCGGCGGCGATGGGCGCGAGCTGCTCCTCGGTCATGGCGAGCGGCTTCTCGACGTAGGCGTGCTTGCCGGCTTGAAGCGCCAGAGCGGCGTAGCGGGCGTGGCTGTCGTGACGGGTCGCCACCATGATCGCGTTGATCTCGCGATCGCGAAGCAGCTCGCCCGCGTCGGTGGTGGCCTTGCGGAAGCCGTATCGCTTGGCGAGCGCCTCGGCGTTGGAGCCTTTGGTCGTGCAGATGCCTTCGAGGCTCAGGTCCGCGAGCGAGGGAAAACACGGCATGAGCATGGACTTTGCGTAATTGCCCGCGCCGATCTGCCCGAGCCGCACCGCGCCGCGCGGCTGTTCGCCCCCGAAGGTGAGCGTGCGCGGCTGCAATTCGAACACGCCTTTCTCGGGCTCGGGGTACTCGAAGACGATCCCCACCGCCTGATTCAGCTCGCCGCTCGCGATCCTGTCGAACACCGAGATCGCGTCCGAGAACGGGAACCGGTGGGTGATGAGCCGCGGCACCGTGAGCTTTCCCTGCGCGATCAGATCGAGGAAGGCTTGCATGTTCCGGTTGGCCGTCCAGCGCACGTAGCCGATCGGATAGTCCTTGCCGCGCGCGAAATAGTCGGGCTCGTTGATGCCGGCCCCCATCGCGCGGCTGAAGAGGAAGTCGATCTCCTTGCCGAACCAGGTGCGCCATTCCAATTGGATCGCGGTGTTGCCCAGGCACACCACCCGACCGCGGTCGCGCACGAGTGTGGCGGCGAGCTCGATCGGGCCGAGGTCCTTGGTGGAGGCGGTGAGCAACACCGCATCGACACCGAGACCGCCACTTGCGCGCAGCGCGTGGTGGAGGGCCTCGTCGGTCTCCGGACCGCAAGCCGCCTCGGCGCCGTTCTCCAAGGCCAGCGCGCACTTCCCCGGGTCGAGGTCCACTCCGATCACGCGGCATCCGTTCGCGCGGCAAAGCTGCACGAGGAACTGCCCGAGCAGCCCGAGCCCGATGATGGCGACGCTTTCGCCCAGCTCGAGCTTCGCCTGGCGTATTGCCTGGAGCGCGATCGCGCCGACCGCACTCGAGCTGGCGGCCTCGAGGCTCACGTTGGCCGGAACGCGCACCACCAGGTTCCGCGGCACGGCGTTGTACTCGGCGTGCGTCGCTACGCCTTCCCCGATGCAGGCTACGCGGTCATCCACGCGGAACTCTTCCACCTCGGAACCCGCTTCCACCACGGTTCCGGCGCAACTGTAACCGAGAGTGGCCGGAGCCTTGAGTCGCTCCTGCACCTTGCGGAACGTGGGAACCAGGCCCTGCTCGCGCAGCGTGTTAAGCACCAGCCTGACCTGATCGGGGCGCTGCTTCGCCTTCTCCACGAGGCTCATGCGCGCCTGCGAGATCTTCATCTTTTCGGTGCCCACGCTCACGAACGAGTAGTGATTGCGCACGAGCACGTCGCCGGGGCCGACCGCGGGGATGGGCACCTCGCCGATATCCAGGGCGCCATCGCGCAGGTAATGGCGGACTTGTTTCATGCCGCCACCGCGAGCGGGCGCAGCGAGCGCGCGAAGTCAGCCTTGACCCTGCCGACCACCGCTTCGCTGCCGTCCTCGTCCACGAATAGCCGGTGCCAGATTTCCAGGGCAAGCAGGAGCCAGATCCCCTGTTCCCGATCGACGCGGCCGTTGACATGGTCGCTCACGATGCCGCGTACCACGTCGGTGTCGTAGTAACCCCGACCCAGGCAGCGGTCCGAGAGCAGCACGTCGTTGATCAGGCCGCGCCACGGTCCCGCGAACCAGCGGGTCAGCGGGACGGTGAAACCCACTTTGCGGCGGTAGATGGTCTCGTGGGGGATATAGCGCTCGGCGAGCCGCTTGAGAACGATCTTCGAGCTCAAGCCGCTGACCTTCAGGTGCTGCGGCAGGCTTGCGGCGAACTCGACCAGCTTGTGGTCGAGGAAAGGCACGCGGGCCTCGATGCCGGCCCCCATGCTCATCCGGTCGCTCTTGACCAGGATGTCGTCCACCAGTCGGGTATGAACGTCGCAGTAAAGGAAACGATCGAGGGCGCTGCCGCTGCCGCAGGCATTGACGATTTCGTCGAACGCCTGGGCCAATCCGCCATCACCAATCTCGTTTCTCATCGAATCGGAAAGCACACGGGCTTGAAGCTTCGTGTCGAAGCCTCCGTACCACGACGCGAAACGGCTCGGAGCATCGGCGATCGCGAGGATCTCCGCCATGCTGCGCAGACGCCGGCCTTTGAACGGCAGGCCGCTCGCGACACCGCGCAGGAGACCATTGCGAACCCCGGACGGCATCCAGTCGAATGCCGCGGAGAATTGGTCGAACATGTACTTGGAATAGCCGCCGAATTGCTCGTCGGCCCCCTCCCCGCACAGCATCACGCTCACGTGCTTCTTCGCCTCGCGGCACATGAAGTACGTGGGGATTCCCGGAGGCTCCCCCATCGGTTCGTCGTAAATCCAGGCGAGGAAGGGCAATTCCTCGGCGAATTCCCTGAAGCCCACCGTGATTTCATGGTGCTCGGTGCCGTAGCGTTCCGCCACCTTGCGCGCGTAGCCGAGCTCGCTGAACTCAGGGATATCGAAGCCGACGGAAAAGGTCTTCACCGGTACGGGATCTCCCTTCTCCCGGCGCAGGGTTTCCATCAGAGCGACCACCAGACTGCTGTCCACGCCCCCGGAGAGCTGCACGCCCAGGGGCACATCCGACATCAACTGCATATCCACCGTGCGCTTGAGCAGCGCATCGAGTTGCTCGGTGGCCTCTTCGAGACCGACATGCTCGGATCGGTGACGCACGTCCCAGTAACGCAGCGGCGCCGCGGGAACGCTGCCGTTCACGTCAATCGCCATGCAGCATCCCTCCGGCAGGCGCGACACCCCTTCAAACATGGTGTGGGGGCGCGACACGTAACGGGTCACGAGAACCTGGGCGATGCCCGCCCGGTTGACCTTGCGCTCGCGCAACGCCGGATGGCGCAGCAAGGACTTCATCTCGCTCGCAAACAGCAGCGCATCGCCATCGCTCCACCAGTAGAGTGGCTTGACTCCCATCGGGTCACGCGCGAGCGACAGGGTGCGCTTGACGACATCGTATAGAGCGAAAGCGAAGATGCCCTGCAGGCGCTCTGCTAACCCGCGGAGGCCCCACTGCTCGTAGCCATGGACCAGCACCTCGGTATCGCTGCGGGTCTTGAAACGATGACCCCGTGCCTCGAGTTCAGCGCGCAGGACGAGATAGTTGTAGATCTCGCCGTTGAAGACGGTCCAGATCGTCCCGTCCTCGTTGCACATCGGCTGGTCGCCGGTATGCAGGTCGATGATGGCGAGGCGCCGGTGGCCGAGCCAGCAGAGATCGTCGGCGGAGCGCCACTGGCATTCTCCGTCCGGTCCCCGCCGACGGATCGCCGCCAGCATCTCCCTCGCCACAAGAGGCGAGATCGGCGCGGAGTTTTCCGGACGCAACCTCAGATAACCGGCGATCCCGCACATGGCATCACTTCTTGGTCGCGACGGGCGTGCGGGCCGGCGGGAAGCCATTCCAGATTTCCAGGTCATCGATCCATTGGTACACAGGCATACGGCTTCCGGTGTAGACCGTGGGCATCGAGATGCGATTAATAGGAAGGTTCCAGGCTCCCATGTTAGGCCCGTAGTGGTTACAGATTACGTTCCCGTTGACAGCCGCCCAGACGCGACCATCGGCTCCGTTACTGCGGTGCCAGAAGATCTCGAACTTGAACCATTCACCCACCGGCACCGGAACGGCGCGATTCCGCACGACCCAGCTGTTGACCAGTGGAGCACCGCCGCCGGCATTGTTGTCCGCAAGGACCTGCCAATAAGGCGTGCCGCCGCCATATGTCATCACATAGACTTCTACGCGGTAGTCACCGTTGTTCATTGGATCGTTGAGAGGACCTGCGACGGCTTTTTGACCGCCGGTCTTAAACGCGAAGAATGCGCGCCAGGTCCCCCCGTCAACGATGCCCGGTCCCGCAGGCAGGTTGTTCATCTTTTCCACGAGGTCCGGCTGGAACTTGATCCAATAGCTGACGTAGAGATCGCTCGTTTCGCCAGTAGGATTGACGCTGAATAGATTTGTGGTGGGCGATGTCCCCATCGGCTCTGTGCCGTTTACATTCCGCGAGATTTGCTGGTAAAGGGCTTGGGTCTGGTTCCCCTTAGGTCCACCCACGGTCTGGATTTGATTGAACATATAACTGCCGATGTCGGCGGCGCTCACTACCAGAGGGTCGGTAAGAAACAGGAACCGCCCACCGCCCCCACCCCAAATATTAGGTGGCCAGGTGAAACCCGTGGTGGCGTCGGTGCCAGTGATGTCCGTCCATCCGCCTGCTCCCCAAAAGTGAGCCTGATTAGGAGGCACTATCGCGGTAGCGCCCTCGAAGCCGGAGGCGAACAGGCGTTGAGCCCTCGTGGGCGCAGGCGCCGTCTGGGCCACAAGCGGCAAAGCCGCGCCCAGGATAAGCGCAACCGCGGCGGCGCGTATCCCAACAGCGGCTCGCCTGCAACCAGAGGTGATCGAGGAAATCCCCAATTTGCTCCCGACACGACAGCTCCGTTGCGAATTCTGGGAAAGCAGCTTGAGTTCCATCGGATCGCGCGCGAGCGACAAGGTGCGCTTGACGACATCGTATATCGTGAGGACTAAGGTCATTCGCCAGCGTGGGACCACTCGTTCACCACCCATCGGAACTTTCCGGACGCCGTGCAGGGTATTTCGTCCCTCAGCACTACGTCGACGTTCACACCGGGATCGACCAGGTTGTGAATGTTGTCGACGAGCTTGTGCTGATCATCCGCTCCAAATGCAGGGGCCGGGACGAGTCGGATTTCCCAGCGTTCGGGAGCAACTTGGGCAACCTGCGATTTCTTGATGTTCTGCACTCCTTTGAACGCGAAGGTGAGCACCGATGGACTGACGAACACGCCGTTGCTGCCGAAAATGCTGTCCTCCATTTTTCCGGTGACCGGCTCGATCATCGGAAAGGGTCGTCCGCAGCGGCATCCGCCTGATATCCAGCGAGTGCGGTCCGAAAGTTTATAGCGCACCAACGGCATCGCAAGATTGTGGAAACTAGTTCCGACGACGTAACCGACATCTCGAGTGGGCTGTCCGTCCGAGTCGACCAATTCCACATATGAATAATCCGGATTGACGTGCATCGATCCAAACTCACACTCCGTGGCAAACGCCACTCGCTCCGCCATTCCGTACATGTCCATGACTTTTGCGCCGAATCTCTCCGCTATCAATTCCCGCTGATGAGGATAGAGCGGTTCGGAAGCGGTAAATACCACTGGAATGCTAAGACGGCGATTCCGGTGTGCCATGAGCTGGGCGAGGGTAAATGCGGTCGACGGATACGCTTGCAACATCACTGGAGAAAACCGCTCCAATTCGTCGATGATTGCATCCGCGCAAGCATCCCTGAGATGTCGGGAAGAAATCAGAAGCTGGTTGTTGTACCGATTCCAAAACCAGAACGGTGGAGCGGTACGATCCAAAGGCACGATCATTTCGCCGCGGAGCGTCGCACGCGGCATGCCGTGCTGATACCCGCCCCACTCCCAGTGCCTTCCTAAAAACGCGTTCTCCATCAGCACCGACTTCGGGTTTCTAAACACGGAGAGGGGAGTTCCCGTTGTGCCGCTGGTTTTTCCTATGGAGTTCCACGGCCTAGGCTTTCCGGCGTTCGGGTACAGTTTGTCCCGGTTCTCTAGCAGGGTCTCCTTGCTGATGATCGGGAAGTGCCGATGCAATACTTCAACCGACCGCGCGACCGGAAAACGATTCGGGATCTGGCTGTAGTACGGTAATTTCGATATGGTCGAAACCAGAGCTCTGTGAAGGGAAACCATGCGCAATGCGTCGATTTCCTCCTCTGTCATCGTTTCATGGCGTCGCAAATCCTTGATGATGCGTTTACATACCCAATTGTCCCGTAAGAGCGACCGGCTGCCGAATGAGGTTTCAAGATGGAAGCTATTTAATTTAACAGCCATCTCCACCTCGGCCTAGTTCATGGAGTGACGTCAAAGGCATCTATCAGGATCCAAGCATTCGTTGAAAGCGGGTTTTTGCCTATCACCTGGATCGTCAGCGTATGGGTCCCCGCTGCTAGGCCCGTCGCTGTGAAATCGGTATGTTGGGGCCCCTCCGTAAGCGCATACGTATCGATGTCCTCGACGAAGGCTCCGTCCAGGAATACCCGAGCGATCCCGGTCTGCGGTCCGCGGGCACCGATCCAGCGGACCCCCGTTCCAGTGAAGGTGAAGGTCGCTTGCGCGCCCACCGTGTTGGATTCCGCCGAGGTACCTTCGCTGTAAGCCTTGTCCCCGGTGTCCATGATCCACCCAGGGCCGTACGTGATGGACGGATCCGTTTCCTGGATTTGTATTCCCGGGGAGGTCACCTCGAATGCGTCCACCACGACCAAAGCGTTCTGCGAGGCCGGGTTCTGCCGGCCGGTCACTTCGATCGTCAGCGTATGGCTCGCATCGGCCAGGCCCGTTGCCGTGAAGACGGCCTGCTGGATCTGCTCCGTGGGAGAATAAAGATCGACCTCGGCAACGAGGCTTCCATCCAAGAACACGTCAGCGATCCCGGACTGGGGTCCACGAGCGCCGATCCAGCTGATCGAGGTCCCGGTGAAGGTGAACGTGGCTTGCGCGCCCGGCATAGTGGAGAGCGTGGCAGCCGCCGCGCTCCAATTTCTGAGCGAAACGTTCGGAGTCCCATAGCTGGTGATCCCGGCGGCCAACGAGTTGAGCGTATTGTCCTGGACCCAGCCTGCTGTATAGGTAACATCCGGATCCGTTTCCTGAAGGCGGGCGACCGCCGGTCCGGGCACGTCGAACGCATCCACGACAACATAGGTAGACGTGGAGAGTGGATTCGCCTGGCCGGTATTTTCGATCGTCAGCGTGTGACTCGCGTTGGTCAGGCCGTTTGCCGTGAACATCGGCACCCGGATCTCCTCGGTCCTGGAGTACGTATCGACCTGGCTCACCAAAACACCATCCAAGGACACGCGGGCGATTCCGGCCCAAGGCCCGCGGCCGCCGATCCAGTTGACCGAGGGCCCGGTGAAGGTGAAGGTGGCTTGCGCGCCCGGCGTGGTCGAGGCCGCAGCGGTCCCGCCGCTCCACGACCTGCTCGTATCCTCACTCCATCCGGAGGTGTAGGTGACGGACGGATCCGTTTGCTCATAGCGCGTTGGCGAGGATTGCGCCAGAGCCTGAGGCGAACTCCAAGCCAGGCTGAACATCAATAGAAGAAAACCTGCCGCGTAGGTCCGTTCTGCGATTTTTGTCATGGATTGACCCCTCGCCAAGTGTCGCGAAAACCAGCGTGAAGTGTGACCGTCAAATATTGAAAGTCCGTGATCCGCAGCAGGCCGATCGAACTACGACCCGTTGCGCCGCCTTGCGCTCCGGCACTGCACCGTCCATCGAACGCGGCGGCGCGAGCTTCGCTACATGCCAGTCGATCGACCGCGCAAGTCCCTGCCTGACGTCCCATAGCGGCCGATAGCCGAGCAGGCGGCGGGCCTTGTCGATATCGGCTTGAGAGGCGCGCGCATCCCCATTGCGGAACTCGCGATAGATGGGCCTGAGCGAGCGCAGGTGAGGATATCGCTGCTCGAGCATCGATCTGAGTATCGCGAAGAGCTCGTTTAGCGAGATCCGCTCATTCAGAGCGACGTTGTAGACCTCGTTGACTGCGGCAGGATCATCGACCGTAGCCGCCAACAGGTTGGCCTGGACCACATTGTCGATGTAGCAGAAGTCCCGGGTCGTTTCCCCGTCGCCGTTGATGTATACAGGCTCGTTGCGGATCATGCTCGAGATCCACCTCGGGATCACCGCCGCGTAAGCGCCGTTCGGATCCTGGCGCGGGCCGAACACGTTGAAATAGCGCAGCCCGATCGATTCGAACCCGTAGCAGCGGGCGAAGATCTCGGCGTACAGCTCGTTCACACGCTTGGTCACTGCGTAAGGCGATAGCGGCCGGCCGATCTGCGCCTCCGCCTTCGGCAGCGCCGGGTGATCCCCGTAAATGGCGCTCGACCCGGCGTAGACGAAGCGCGATACTCCGCTGCCGTGCGCCGCGACCAGCATGTTGAGAAAACCCGTGACGTTGCTCTCGTTGGCCCCGATCGGGTCTTCGATCGAGCGCGGCACGCTGCCGAGGGCCGCTTGATGCAAAACGACATCTACCGACCGGCAGGCCCGGCGGCATTGATCGAGCGAGCGGATATCCCCTTCGATGAAATTAAAATTCTTCCAGTGGCGCGCGCCGACCGCCTCCTTCACGTTGCTCCGGTTCCCGGTCGAGAAATTGTCCAGGCCGACCACCGTCTGATCCAGCTTCAGCAGGGTTTCCAGGAGATGCGAGCCGATGAATCCGGCTGCACCGGTAACCAGCCAGGTGCGCGGACGGCTCCTGATACGATCCTGCACTTCCTCGTAGGTTCTCACCGCCTTTCCCTTCTCCTGGGTTCCCGGACCGAGGCGTCATACGCGAGCCCAGTGCAATCCGCGTTTCGGGATTGTCGGATTTCAATGTGTAGTGTTCTTGCAGTCGCCATTGTCCGGATGGACTGTCGCCTCCGTACTTCCCCGGCTCGCGCCTGCGACGCCCCTGCTTCATTCATCACGCGCTCAGTAGATCAGGGCTTCCTAGGCGCGCGGACGTTTTCCGCAGAGTTCCAGAAGCAATTGCTCGTAACGGTCTACCATCGCCTTTTCCGAAAAGAAGGTCTCGACCGCTTCGCGAGCGTCGCCTCCCATTTTTCTTGATGCGGCGCGGTCCGCCAAGATCGCCAGCTTGTGGACAAAGGCTGCCGTATCGCCCGCAGGAAAGAGAAACCCGTTCCGCCCCGGGACGATCATCTCCGCGGCGCCGCCGACATCGGAATGGACAACCGGCTTGCTCAAAGCCATGGCCTCGATCGCGGCCACAGAAAACGCTTCGGTAAAACTGCACAACGCCATGGCGTCGCAGGCAGCGATATAGGGACGGACGTCCCGTTGAAGCCCCGTTATCACGACGTGGCTCTCGACCCCGAGCTCCCGGGCGTGGGCTTGGACCGCTCCGCGCATCTCGCCATCGCCTATCATCAGCACCCGGGCCGGGATGCCCATGTTACGGAGCATGGCAACGGCATCCACCATCTGAACATGGTTCTTTTCCGGGCGCAGCAACGCCGATATGCCGATCACGTAGTCCACGTCGCGAAAGCCGAGTGTGCTGCGCAATGCACCTCGTTCCTCGGAACTCCACCTGTCGCGGAACTCGCCGGTGTCCACGCCGTTGTAAATCACCTCGTTTCTTCGCGAAATCACTCCCCTGCGCAACCAGTAGCGCTTTTGCCTTTCGCACACGAAGACCAAGCAATCCGCCGTCCAGAAGAGCAGGCGATAGAAGATCATCTGGAGCCGCTCCTTTGCCCCGAGCAGCCGGTTCGAATGATAGGTGACGACCAGCGGCACCCGCAGACGCGAAAGACGCAGCGCGAGCCAGGAATACATGAGCGCGTACGGATTCGCCGCGACGATCGCGGAAGGCCTGATGCGGGAAATATGCGCGGCGAAATCGCCCACTGCACGTACATCGAAATAATGGGCCGCGTTGAGGCACCGCACCGTTCCGCCGTCACGCAACCGGACGCGGTCAAGCTGGCCAGCGCTGTTTTTAATGTATACAGCGTGGCACTCGTGCCCGCGCTCCGCCAGGCGATTCATGACGGCGATCGCGTGGCCTTCGGCTCCGCCGTGCGACAGCGAGCCGGTGACGAAGATCGCACGTAGCGCGATCGGGCTCGAATGCTGCGTACGGCGGACACCCCGATCCCGAGCCACCGGGAGGGGCTGCTCCAGAACCAAGGACATGCCGACCGGCTCGGTTCAAAAGGCGTTGAGTACGGTGCCGACGACGCGGGCCCCCGTGTCGCTCAGCTCCCGGATGACGCTGGCGGTATCGGCGAAGCGGGTATGGTCCTTTCGGGCGAGCATCATCACGCTGCCCGCGCGGAAGGCCAGGCTCTGCGCGTCCGCGTAGAGCTTCGCCGGCGGCGTATCGAAGAGGATGACGTCGAACTCGGTCCGTAATTCCTCCAGCAAAGTCGCGAACGCCGGGCGCAACAGCAACTCCTGTGGATTGGGCGGACATGCACCGGCCGGCAACAGCGAAAGCGTCCCGAATTCCGGAACCGGCACCACCGCGCCGCGGTCAGCGCGGCCGCAGAGGACCGCAGAAAGACCGATCCGGTCGGGGATGTTGAAGATCCGGTGCTGCCGCGGTGTGCGCAGGTCGGCGTCGATCAGAAGCGTGCGTTCGCCGAGCTGCGAAAAAACTACGGCGAGGTTGGCCGCGACATAACTGCGCCCTTCGCCGAAGCCTGGACTGACGACCGCCAGCATACGGTGCCTGACTTCGGCGTTGGACCAGCGGATCAAGAGTTGGGTCCGCAGCGCCCGCAGCTCCTCGGCACGGGGGTGAAACGGTTCGTAAGCGACGACGAGTTCGCTGCTGACGCTCCCGCTGCCCGGCAGCAGATGGGGGAAACCATACTGCTTCGCGACCGCGCCACGCAGGTCGTCCGCCGTCACCAGGCCCAGGCGAAGCGCAGCCTCACCGAATCTGAGTCCCTCGATGCGCTGCAGCTCCAACACTTGCTCTATGCCCCCTGCGCCGAGCTTGCCCTCCTCCACGAGAATGCTGCCGAGCCTGCCATCCTCACGCGCAATGACCCGGGTCGATCCTTCGATCGGCAGGACATTTTCCTGGGTTTTCATCGGCATTCCTCAACTCGGGTTCGGCAACGCACGTCCGCTGCCGCCTGGCCGGCCGAGCAGCGGGTGTTCGGCCGGCCGCCACGCGTTAAGCACGCCGAGCAACGGCACGTTCCAGGCATTGTCGAGGTCGTTTCGCGAGCGCACGCGGCGGTCAAACATCTCCATCAGGATCACGATGCCGATGCCGAGCATCGTTCCGACCGCCACCGACAGGGCGATGTTGAGGAAGATTTTGGGCTGGGAAGGCTCCCTCGGCACGAATGCCGGATTGAGCACGGTGACGTTGGTCTGGCTAGCGCGGCTGTCGACCTGGCTCACGACGGAGCGCTGCATGGCGGTGTCGTAGGCCCGCTCGGCGGATTCCACGTTGCGCCTGAGCACCGTAAATTCATTGCGATTCTCCTTGAGCCCGAGCAGCCGCGCGCGCTGCGCCGCCATCGCTTTCATGAGATCCGCCTCGCGCTGACGGCTCTGGCGCGCCGAGTTCTCGATCCCGGCCACGACTTTCCTCATCTCGGCGTCGAGTTTCTCGCGCCGGCTCTGGTTCTCGGAGACTTGACGCTGGTATTGCGGATGGTTGGGCCCGTACTGCGTGGCCAGTTCCTGCAGCTTCGCCTCTCCGTGCAGGAGATCCGCCTTCAGCTTCTGAATGAACGGATTGTCGAGAACGTCTGGCAGCCTGTCCGGGGACCCGCCATGTTCGAGAAATTTGCGCGCCTGCTGCTCCCGGCCATTCCATTGGAACGTCTGTTCCTGTGCTTTCGCCACTTCTTCCGACAACACTCCCAACCGGGTGTTCTCGACGTCGGCGCGCTCGTCGGCCGAGACGATCCCCTGCTGCTGGTGATAAGCCGTCAGCTTCGCCTGTGCGTCCTCCAGGTTGGCTCGCAGGCCCTTCAACTGTTCGTCGAACCACGCCGCCGCCTCCCGCGTGGGCTCCACGCGCAGCTCGAGCATCGTGTCGATATAGGCTTTGGCGAACGCGTTGGCGACTTGCGCCGAGAAGCGGGGATCGGCGGCTGAGAAGCTGGCTTGGACGACGTTGCTCTGCGAGGTCTCCACCTTGAGCTTTTTGAGCAGGCTCTCGACCAGCCAGTCCTCGATCGACCCCTTGCCTCCCGCCTGTTCTTCGAAGGCCGCTCGCGTCGAAGGGTTCTCCGCGAGCTTCAGGTCCTGCACCACCTTGCGCGCCACTTTCTTGCTGGTGATGATATCCATCTGCGTCTGCAGGTAGCTGAGCCTCTCCTGCGGGAGAATCAGGGGACGCAGGGCATTGCTCAGCGACTGCTCGTCCTTGGCGTCCACCAGCAGCGACACCGTCGCCTTGTAGGATTTCGGAAGCAACACGCTCGCCACGGTGGCGGCCAGGATGGTGGCGGCTAGGACCGTGGCAAACACGCCGAAGCGGGCGCGCAATGCAAGCAGGAACTGTTGGAGGCTCACGATGTATTCGAGGTGGGCGGTTGAGTTGCCCTAGAACAGGCTCTCCCTGACATAAATCACGTCGTCGGGCTGGAGCGTATCGGTCAGGCGCGCGTCGATCGTGTGGAATTCTCCGTCCGGAGCCTTGCGGCGGATTTTCAAACCCCGGTCCGTGCCGCGCTGCGTTACGCCGCCGCCGACGGAGAGCGCCTGCATCACGGTCATGGCCGGCTCCAGCCGATACGTACCCGCGCGCTGGACTTCCCCGTAGATGTAGAAAACCGGGGCGCGCTGCACGAAAATCGCGTCGCCGTTCTCCAGCTGAACATTCCGTGACAGGTCGCCCGTGCGGTACATGGTCGGCACATCGATATCCAGTTTTGCGGTCTTGCCGTTGCGCGTGATCATCACGGTGACGTTGTCGTCGCCGCTCGGGCTGATCCCGCCGGCGAGCGCCAATATGTCGGTCAGACTCGAACTGGTGTCATCGAGCGCATATCGCCCCGGGCGGGCAACCTGACCGAGCACAGAAACCTGCCGGCTACGCACCCGGACCACGTTGAGACTGACTTGGGGTTTCAGCACGAACTTTCCCTCTATTAACTGCTTGGCGATCCGCGCCTCTGCCCCCGCAGGCGTGAGCCCTGCAAGCGAAATTTCGCCGATCAGGGGAAAGGTGATGGTGCCCCGTTCGGAGATGCGCGTCTCGGTGGTGAGATCCGGGTTCTGGAACACCGTAATGCGGACGGAATCGCCTCCCCCGAGAATCTCGCGTGATTGGCCAAAAGCTGTGACCGACAGTGTCATTACCGCGAGACAAAGCACGGCGGCGAATCGTCGCGCTGCGATCGGCGAAATGGCGGATTGGTTTTTGTATGGCTGCATCGCTTCAGCGGCCATGTCGCGAGCAAGCTATCGCGACAGGCTGAACCGGCTCCGTTCGATAGCCCCTTACTCCTAAGAGAAGTCTGTCGACCATGCCTGGTCTCCTTGCGTGATGGAGAAGGGTTCGTCGATCCCCTAAGTCCTAAGTCAATTGCCTGACTCGTTGCCGCCTGCGAATGACGCGAATTGCAACCGCACGGAGCGCCACGATAGTCGCACGACGTTTATAGATGATTTTCCGGACTGATCCGATCGGACTATCCGGAAGCCGGTTTCTCCCTTCGAAGGACGGAATCCAAGGTTCCGGGAACACGCGTTCTCGCGGGAATTTTTCTCATCTTCCGCAATGAACGACGCGCGTAGTAACAACGCTACAACAACGAATTGTTCCCGCTGATGTTTTACTCAAACTCTTGCCTCTCACATCAGGCCTAACCCTAGGGAATACCTAAGGTTTTTCGAGACTAGTCTCGGTGAGTTATGTGCATTTCTGCAGCGTAATAAATCTATGCGTTTGTCATGATGCCGCTACGGCTTGTCACGCATCTTCTACACAAGGGCACCATGAGACTTTTGAACCATTACGTCGTCCACTCGTTTCACCCCAAATCGCGCCCACTCTGTCGCGCCGCGAGCAAATCGGGAATTTCCGCGATACGCACTGCTGCGTTCGCGCTCTTTCTCTCGATCGCCGCAGGTTGCGGGCACGTGGTTGAGGTTGACGCGGGCGCGGGCGCGGCTTCGCCTCCCGCGGGTCAGCCTCCCGCGGGTCAGCCTCCTGCGGCTCAGACTGCGCCTGACACCACTTCCACATTTACCGGCACGCTCGACGAATTTCCCAACCCTGAGCGGGGGCTTGCGAAGGAGTGGGAGAATCTGAGCGACCTCAATCCCGCTTGGCTGGTGGCTTTCCACGACGCCGGCTACCGTCTGGTGACGCACCGGCAGCTCCTGTCCAATTACGTCAACACGCCCACGCTGCCCCAGTCGTTCCTGGACGCGCTCAACGCCGGCGCCGCCCTGCACCGCGCCACCGGCACCAAGATGGTGATGCAGTTCAGCTACGACAACGTCGGCGGCGGAGCCGAGCCGACCTTGACGACGATCCTGGGCCACATCGCACAGCTCAAGCCCTTCTTCACCGCCAACGCCGACGTGATTGTCACCGTTCACGGCGGATTCCTCGGCACCTGGGGCGAGTGGGGATTTTCAACCGACCCCAGCGTGGGCAATCCCACCCCGACCCCTGCTGCTCGGGCCGCGGTGCGCGACGCGCTGCTGGCCGTGGTCCCTGCCAGCGTTCCGATCGGCTGGAGAGACGTGAGCGATTTGATGAGCTGGTACCCCACGCCGCTGAGCGAGCTGCAGGCCTTCAGCGGCACCGCTCAGGCCCGTTCGGGCATTCACAACGACTGCTTTCTCAACAACCCCGATGACTCCGGAACGTATTGGGCCGCCGGAGTTTCCCCCACCGGAAGAACACCAGCCGATAACATATTCCGCGCCTATCACGCGCAAACCTCCGACTGGAGCACCACCGGCGGGGAAACCTGCGGCGATGGCCAATACAAGGCGTGCTCTGACGTCCTGACCGACGGCCCCCTCTACCACTGGCGCTATCTGCGCGATGATTGGGGCACGATATTTTTCGACGGCTGGAAAGCTCAAGGCTGCTACCCGCAGATCAAGAGCTCGCTCGGCTATCGTTTCCAGTTGGATGCGATCTCTCACCCCCAGAGCGTGGCCCCCGGAGCGGTGGCCAACGTTCTCGTGGACCTTCGCAATGTGGGCTGGTCGAGGATTTTCAGCGCCCGCAAGCTGGTGGTCACGCTCCGGCATAAAACCAGCGGCGCGTTGATCGCGGGCAGCGCAGGGGACGCGAGACTTCTTCCGGCCTCGGCGAGCTCTTCGACCCGGATCGCGGTGGCGCTGGTTATTCCGATGAACGCCAGTGCCGGAGACTACGACGTGTACGTCAGCCTGCCTGACATCGGGGCGAGCACCAAGGACGTCGCCGATTATGCGGTTCGCTTCGCCAATGCCGATGACCCGCTCAAAGGACAAGCCTGGGAAGCGGCCAATTTCAGATTCAAAGCGGGCACGACACTTACAGTGCACTGAGTGACTTGTCAGCGTTCCAGGAACGTGCATTCCGCGGAAATTTTTCCCACTTCTGGGAAATTTTTTTCGCTTCTGCAAAGTAAGTGATAACGCTACGACAACGAACTGTTCCCGCTGATTTTTAATTCCAAACCCGTTCATTATCGGGCTTAACCCTAAGCACCTAAGGTTTTTCGAGATCGGTTTCTGGAGCGTCTCGTGAAGTTTGGCCGCGTAAAAAATTTATGCGTTTGTCATGATGCCGCTACGGCTTGTCACGCATCTACTACACGAGGGCACCATGAAACTTTCGAACCATTACGTCGTCCCTTCACTCTCCGCAGCAGGTCGCAGGCACACAGCTGTTGCTATGCGCACCGTCGTGTTTGCGCTTTTCCTGTGCGCGGCTTTGCCTCTCGCGGCCCAGACCGCGCCTGACACCACCGCCACGTTTTCCAGCACTCTCCAGGACTTTCCTAACCCTGAGCGCGGGTTTGCGAAGGAGTGGGAGAATCTGAGCGACCTCGACGCCGCCTGGCTGGTCGTTCTTCACGATGCCGGCTACCGTCTGGTGACGCACCGGCAGCTCCTGTCGAACTACGTCAACACGCCCACGCTGCCGCAATCGTTCCTGGACGCGCTCAACGCCGGGGCCGCCCGGCATCGCACGATCGGGACCAAGATGGTGATGCAGTTCAGCTACGACAATGTAGGCGGCGCACCGGAGCCGACGTTGACCACGATTCTGGGTCATATCGCGCAGCTCCAGCCCTTCTTCACGGCCAACGCGGACGTGATCGCCGCCGTTCACGGAGGATTTCTCGGCACCTGGGGCGAGTGGGGATTTTCAACCGACCCCACGGTGGGCAATCCCACCCCGACCCCTGCCGCGCGGGCCGCGGTGCGCGATGCGCTTCTGGCTGCGGTGGATCCGAGCACTCCGATCGGATTTAGAACCGTCGCCGATCTGATGACCTGGTTCCCCACCCCGCTCGATGCGTCACAGGCCTTCACCGGCACCGTCCAGGCGCGTTCGGGCCTCCACAACGACTGCTTTCTCAACAACCCGGACGACTCCGGAACGTACTGGGCTCCCGGAGTCTCGCCCACGGGAAGAACACCGGCGGACAACGTTTTCCGCCTCTATCATTCTCAGATGTCCAATGCGACCACCAGCGGCGGCGAACTCTGCGGCACCGGCCAATATACCGATTGCTCATACGTGCTCACGGACGGCCCCCTCTACCATTGGCGCTACCTGCGCGACGACTGGGGCACGGTATTCTTTGACGGCTGGAAAACCCAGGGGTGCTATCCGCAGATCAAGAGCTCGCTGGGATACCGTTTCCAGCTCGATGCGATCTCTCACCCGCAAAGCGCAGCCCCCGGAGGCGTTGCCAACGTCGCGGTCGATCTTCGCGACGTGGGCTGGTCCGGGATCTTCAGCGCCCGCAAGCTGGTGGTGACCCTTCAAAATACGACCAGCGGGGCCTTGATCACCGGCAGCACCGGCGACATGCGACTGCTGCGGCCGAACGCGAGCGCCTCGACAGAGATTGTCGTGCCAGTGGCCATTCCGGCCGGCGCCGCACCCGGAGATTACGACGTGTATGTCGACATGCCCGACATCTGGCCGGGCACCGCGGGCAAGGCCGATTATGCCGTGCGCTTCGCCAACGCCGACGACTCTACCAAAGGCCAGGCCTGGGACGCGGCGAATTTCAGATTCAAGACGGGAACCACGCTGACCGTATCCGCCACGACACAGCCGACCCCGGCAGCCGACACGATTCCACCTTCGGTCCCGACGAACCTGGCGGCCGTTGCGGTCTCCTCCAATCAGATCAACCTGTCGTGGACCGCATCCACCGACAACGTGGGTGTGGTGGGGTATTACGTCTACCTCAATGACGCGACGCTCGCCGTTACGACCGCGACCTCGTTCCAGCACACCGGCCTGACCCCGGGGACCACCTACAACTACCGCGTGAGCTCCTATGACGCGGCCAAGAACAACTCGGCATGGACCGCCACGCCGGTCTCGGTGACGACGC
>Ga0099794_10000171_pt1 | contig 23696 bp, 15 predicted proteins | sample Rivendell_Oct201_10_FD_77320 | JGI IMG/M metagenome (GOLD analysis project Ga0099794, IMG submission 77320) | Vadose zone soil microbial communities from the Eel River Critical Zone Observatory, Northern California, USA -... | ecosystem: Host-associated > Plants > Roots > Rhizosphere > Soil ... | reverse complement strand
CTAAGAGGTTAACGGTCGCTTGCTTCATGTTTATATCCGTTGGAGTGGAAATGCCATCATGATTTGCATCCAGGCCCCAAGACCACTGGACGCTTCCAGCTCCGAAAACGAGTGCACCGCTTGGATCGCGGTAGAGCGTTAGATGATGGTTTGCGGTGCCGTTGCCGTAATTGTTTCCGTAATCCTGCAACAGTGTCCCAGAGACTGTATAGGTAGCGCTAGAGAGCCAGAACTCCCCGGCGGGTCGAAACCCGTTATCCAAATCTAAATCCCATTCATAGCCAAGCGTGTTGTTTGGCGTGGTGTACGATTGCCCTGATCCCAACGTCGCGGCGGCGGTATTCCGCCAGAAGCGCATACGGCCGTCCGCCTGAGGGACGACGATCGAAGCACTGGACCCGGCATTGATCATGAAGATTGTGCCGGACAGGGCGTTCTCGGGCCGGCCAGCATCTGCGGGTGGGCTGTTGGTCGGATCACGCCAAGTTCCCGTCCACGTCGGAGGATCGTTCGGGTCAATAGGGACGCCGTTGTGGGTCTCTTTGTAGCAGACCATAGTCCGATAAGGTGTGTTCTTTCCGTCGATGCTGTTTTCCCAACGCACCTTCCAGAAGACTTCGTTGCCGCTGAAGAATGCCAGATTGACCTTCGCGGCTCGTGCGGCCTCAAAGTTGGAACGCTCGGCGCCCGACCAGTATTCGTCGTGCCCTACCGACAACACCACTTTGTGCTGGAGGAGCAGAGATCCGCTGCGGTCGGCATCAAGCGAACTGATATAGCTGACGTCATATCCGTTGGCCTCCAGCCAGCGGACCATCGGATACTCGGCATTGAAAAACGAACTAATGCTTTGGCTGCGGGTATCGAACGGCCGGTTGTAGCTGACCTTAAACGCCCGGCACGCGTCACTGTACTGAGTGCTTGAGCAGCCGTACAGACTCTGGCCACTCGCCGGAGCGCCGGACCCCGACCCGCCATACCAGTTGTATGCTTGCCAAGCCGTGTCGGAAGTTTTGTAGAGCAGGGCGGACTGGCTGGAATCATTGCGGACAACAAAGATAATGTGGCTGTGTCCGCCAGTGTCAGTTCTCACTAGATGGGCGATATACACTCCTGAGGTAGCATTGCTCGGCACCGCCCAGGACGCAGAGATGGCCCAGTTGCCGCAATCAAACAGGCCCGTGGCCGAATTTGTGGTGCAGGCCGGCTGCGTCTGCGCCGACAAAGGCCCAATTGTCGTGATCTTGCGTGCCCCGTTGCCGTTGTAGTAGCCAATGCGATAAATATCGATGCGATAGGAGGCGGCGCTTTTGACCTTAAAGGAGATCGTCTGCCCCTGGTTCACACTGATGTCAGTCGCAAATCCCTGGATGGTCACATCCCCGTAGCCGCTGACGTCCCAGTCGCTCGGTGGGTTCCCGATTTGCGAATTCTCGCATACGATCGGGTTGGTCGTTGGGGAACACTTCTGTCCGAGTGCCGTAAGTGGTGCGCAAAACAGTAGCCCTAGCAGGTATATTCGCCGAAGACTCATCATGAGCACCGCCCGTCTTAGAGCATTCCTTGCCGAGAAGCTAGCACTTCACACCTAGATATGGAACTCCTGAATTTCTATGGCCATTTTGTCCGCCACTTTATAGGCGGAATGGGTGCAGTTCCTCAATGGTCTCCGTTAATTTCGAATGGCTGATTCGTCTCGGCTACCATCCGCGGAACTTAGTTAGGCCACAGCGAGACGCTTCAATTCCCAAAAACCGTGGCTCTAGAAGCACGGCCGAATCAGCAACCGCCATTAATCAAAGGACACACAGACCAGGGCAATTGGTCTGCCACAATGGAAATTTGCGAAGAGAAAGGCTTAATTTCTGTATTAGTTAAATTGTTGAATTAGAAAGACTTAGTGGCTTAACACCAACGAAACATCTTTCGGATGGTCCCGCCAAAATCAGATAGGCCTGAACGCATGAAAAACACTTCTGCTAGGTGCCTTGAAGTTTCCGAGATTGGTGGTAGCAGTTAGCCCTTCGACTTCCCGCAGGTAAGGGCTAATTCATATATTTCCTAGACTCCACTAGATATGGTACTTATAGATCTTCTCCAGCTTGTGGGACCACCTGTACGGCAGGACTCGCTCCCAAGCCTTCGAACCAGTGAAATGGAAAAACGCGGGACCTTACCCCTCAAACTCAATTATGGCCTCCACAACAGCAGATTGCTCGTCTTCGCTTAGATCATTGTAGAAGGGCACGCGCAACAAACGCTCGCTTACATCCACGGTAACGGGACAATTCTCCTTGCCACTCCCCCATTTCAATCCCATCTCGGATAGATGGAGCGGCACGTAGTGGAACACCGACAGGATGCCTCGTTCCTTGAGGTGTGAGATCAAGGCCTGGCGTTGATCGAGAGAAGGCATGAGCAGATAGAACATGTGATAAGACTGCTCACACTCTTTGGGGACGATGGGTAATCGCACACCGCGTCGCTGAGCCCAGGCTTCAAGGCTGTGCCAGTAATACTGCCAGACCCCCCGCCGCTTGCACTGGATTTGCTCCCGCGCTTCCAGTTGGGCTTTCAAGAACGCTGCCAGGAGATCGGAAGGCACGTAGCTTGAACCGATGTCTACCCAAGTGTATTTGTCGACTTGACCGCGAAAGAATCGATTTCGATTCGTTCCCTTCTCGCGGAGCACTAGAGCCCTCTCCGACAGTTCTGGATCGTTAACCAGCAGGGCCCCGCCTTCCCCACAGGTAAAGTTCTTGGTTTCGTGAAAACTCTGGGTTGCCAGGACCCCGAACGTTCCGGTGTACTTGCCGTTGTAGCGAGCGAACAGTCCGTGAGCGTTGTCTTCGACGACCGGAATGCGGTGGCGCCTGGAAATACGCAGGATCTCGTCCATCTCGCAGGCCACGCCTGCGTAATGGACCGGGACGATGGCCTTGGTGCGAGGCGTAATCAACCGCTCGAGTAGGCTTTCGTCCAAATTGAGCGTATCCGGGCGGACATCCGCGAAGACCGGACGTGCCCCGCGCAGCACAAACGCATTGACAGTCGAAACGAAAGTAAAGGAAGGTACGATGACTTCATCGCCCGGGTGAAAGTCAAGCAGCAGAGCCGCCATTTCCAGAGCATGCGTGCAGGAAGTCGTGAGCAAGACTCGAGCGACGCCCAAATCTCGTTCCAGGAGGGATTCGCATTCTCGAGTGAACGGTCCGTCGCCGGAAATGTGACCGCGCTCGATCGCTTCCTGCATGTAGCGCAATTCGGCGCCAGCAAGTCCGGCCTTATTGAACGGAACTTTGAACGGATTCATTCTCATACTATTCCTACGAGACAAACCAGCGGTGGTACCAGAGTTGAACGGACGCCGTCGCAAATCCGCTCCGTTGATAGAGCCGCTGCGCGCGAATATTCCTGCCCTGGGTTACGACGGTAACCTGTCTCACACCTCTAGACGAAAACCAGCGCAGGGCTGTTTGAACCAATTCGATTGCTAGACCTTTGCCCCTTGCCTGGGGGGCGAGGCCTACGAGTCCGATCTGGCCGGACTGATCCGGTTTTACGGTGCAGGTGATGTATCCCGCGGGTCTTCCATCCAACTCAGGAACAAAAACTGCATCGGCCAAACCTTGGCAGCTCTTTTCAATCCAGGTTTCATATAGCGAATCGCAGCGCTCTCGCGGGAAGTGGGGATCGAAATAAAACCGAGAGTCACGATGGTTTGTCCTAGCGATAGTCCGAAGGACGGGAACGTCGAGTATTCGGCTCGACCGTATGGTGCTCGAACACGAGACGGGATCGAGGGAGATGGGTGGGTTCATAGCCAGTGTCAGGCGTATGTCTACCAGGCGAAAATCATGCTCCTCTGCCAACCGGATTGTTTCCGGGGCTCCGAAGTCCGCGAGGAAGTACAGACAGTCAATCCTATTATTTGCGCACCATTGTTCGATTTCGACAACAGCATTGGAGGAGAGTTGCGCTTCACGTACCGAGCCAATCCTGCGCCCAAAAAACTCGGAGTCCCAGTCAAGATATTGGCAACGAGATTCCGCGCCGGCTGAGGATTCAGTTTTCGTCGGAGATGGTGGAAGGGGAGGCATTGGTCGGAAGTCCTGATGTTGTTGTCTCCTGGCTAAAAGTGGTGTCATGTAAGGCATAAGTGGGGCGCTCCATGGTTCGAAAGTGCATCCGTGCGAGGTATTCGCCGATGACTCCTAAAGCGAATAGCTGGGCGCCGGAGAAAATGGCAATCATAGAAGCGAGAAACGGAAAGCCAGGAACGGGGCTCCCTTGCAAGAAGTATCGACCCACTACGTACATCAGGATGAAAAACCCAAAAAAAGTGAATGCAAAGCCAACTATGTTCGCTACTTGCAGAGGCAGAACACTGAAGCCGGTGATCATGTTGGAGGCGTGAGTGATGAGCCTGCCTACGGAATAGCCAGAGACCCCGGTTACGCGGGGCTCCTGGCGAACGCGAACGGCCGCAAAACGCGTAGTTCCCCAGGTCAACAAGACATCCAGACAAACGAAAGAGCCTTGAAAGTGTCGAAATGCCATGCAGACTCGCTTCCGTAAAGCCCGGAAAGCGCTCACATTTCGTGCAATCTCGGCACCCATGGCATTGCGCAACACCAGCTTGGTGATCTGCGATGCCAGACCGCGCATCAGGCCATGCTGCGCCTGTTGGGGTACGCCATAGACGACGTCGTATCCCTTGGCCAGCTGTTCCAATAACTTCGGGATTTCTTCTGGAGGGTTTTGTAGGTCATCGTCCAGAGTAACCATTGTCTCATACCGGGCTGCTCGAATTCCGCAGAGCAGGGCATTGTGCTGGCCATAGTTCCGCGCGAGACTGATGCCGCGGACCCATGTGCGCTTTTGCGTCAATTCGCGGATGACTCTCCAACTCTCGTCGGAACTGCCGTCGTTGACGAGGACAATCTCGAAACGGCGGCTGCACACCGCCAAAACACTGTGCAATCTCTCGATTAATTCCGGGAGCGTCGGCTCGGCGTTATAGACGGGTACCACAACCGACACATCCGGTTTCTCGCGCATCCGATCGGGAAGTGAATCAGTCATGGCGCTCATTAACGCGTTAACATCAGCATTCCGAGGAGGATCAAACCCGCGCCCATCCACTTTTGATATGACATTCTCTCGTTGAAGAAATACATAGCGCCTACTGTGATGAGTACGTAAGTAAGGCTCACAAATAATGGATAACTGACGGTGAGACGGTCGGTGGATAGAATGCGACACCACAGAATGCCAGCCACGCCCACCAGAGCGATCCCGGAAACGTACAACGGCTGACGCAGCAGAGAGAGCATTCCTCCCAGCGATAGTGAGAATTGCCCTTCCAACCTCAGCAAACCGCCTCTCATGAGCAGATTCGCTATCGCCATGCATACTGCCGAGACAAACAGCACAAGAAAACTTCGCGCGTTCATAGCAATCCTCTCGGATGGAAAACTGTCATCGGCGTAACTCGAAAAACCTTGTCTCCCCGACCTTCTGAAAATTCTCGCGAACATAGGACAAAAAAGCGGGCGGATACAATGATTCACTCAGGGGGAAGAATCCCTTTTTTAGCGTTGTGGGCTCAACTTTTTCGACGATCAGGACAATCTTGCCTTTCTGAGCTGCAAGATTCTCGATCAATCGATCGACCATTTTTGGATTGGGCATTGCTTCAGCAAGCGGCCAGTCCATTAAAAGGGGGTTGAGCTGGTCGGCTTTCACCCAATAACCGGGAATACCCGGAACAACGGCGTACTGCGATCCACGGACTTCCTTCGTAGCAAGCCGCAAATCTGAGAGAAATTCATAGGTGTTTGGATTCGTTCGAAGCAGCCCCCCACCAGGGAGAACTCCATCCAACTTCGCGGTCAATTGCGATGCGGCCCGATCGCGGTAGATATGCTGGCTCCTTCCGACACTATAGCTCACCAAACTCACTATCAACAGGGCCGCCATGCCTATAAGAGAGAGGCGAGGGTAACTGAACCACCTCCCCGTAGTCGCCAAGGGTGCCTGAAGCAAGAAAAGCACCAATAGACCGCAGCCCAAAATCGGATAGTTGAATCCCATGGAGATCGACATGGCCCAGGTCACAATCAAAACCAGCATGCCGGCCGTCGCCGTTTCCCTGCTTGCGCCAAAGCGCGCCAACAACCCCAGCGTCGCGCCAAGCACAAACCCGAAAAGGACGAAAGCCGTGTGGGAAGCGAACCAATAAAGTTCGGCACTGAGGGTTAGCGCCGAGCAAAGAATAATTAGATAGCCCAGGCAGATTCCCAAATCCTGCGTCCGGCTCCCTTTTCGCAGGAGGAGTTTGGCGTAACCCAGCCCGACCGCTGTGGCGGCAAGCACCTGTTTGCTCATCAGGTAAGGCTTGATTCCGTGCTCGATGATGCTTCTCTGCGCGGCAATTTGAGCGAGAGCATGGGGAACGGCTCCAAAAACCGAAAGAAAGCCCACGTAAATAAAGACTGGAAAAATCGCCGTCGCCCAGTACCTGATCCTTTTCCAGTCACCGAGCAGGATTAATGCAGCGGGGAACACTACCACAAAATTCTGCTTACATACGTAAGAAAAACCGATCAGGAAATAGCCAAGGCTCTTTGATAGCGAACCTGTGCGTAAACAGAGCAGCAAACCAACTGAGACCAGAAACAAACCGTCAATCGTGGGCCAAGGGGTAAGGAAAAGAGTACTGCTCGTGAAGAGAAAACAAAGGAACCCGAGAGCAATGCTTTGCAGCCGACTCGGCTTGCTGTTCGTCAGCTTAGCGAGAATCTCCGGCCATGCCCATGCGATCACAGCGAACTGAAGCCAGACGATCAGGCGCGAAATCCAATACGTGTGGTCACCTCCAAATGCTACTTCGGGGAGGTGCAAAAATTCGGACCCTGCCGGCTGGAGCGCAAGAAAATCGCGATGGGGAATTTGGCCCGCCAAAATGCGCCGACTCCCGGCTAATACCCAGCCATCGTCTGTTGGAGTGTAACCCATCCATGAAAACTCCAGATGGGCCGCGACCGCAACCACGATTGGAATGGAAAGGAAGCCAAGCCGGCGAACAGCTTCACCCTTCTCACTAGGGCGGGTCATTTCAGACTGATGCACTCATGCTCCTTGGGGCTCTAAAATGATCAAAACTCAGACAGAATGATTGCTTAAGTACTTTCGACGCCCTCCTAAACGACATTCATGTTTTCGTGCCATGCTTGGGCGGCCCTATGATTGGGCCCGAAACGGGGACAGCTATCCCTCAATAGAACTGGCAGTCTTCTTGTAGCATCGCAACCAGTCTTCCAAAGATGGCGGCCCACGCTTTCGATATTCTCAGCCTGCTTAGTCTATAACTCCTTGATACAAAGGTGTTTATCCAGTTCAAGGAAACGAAGGGCGTTCGAATTGGTTAAGATTGCCAGGCGATTATCGAGGTCAACGGAAAACGTTTTCGTCATTGAGCTAGAAAATTCCTAGGTTCCAGCTTAGCCCGTGAACAACCCAACAGGGTCACTGGGTTTCTTGGTTTAGGACATTCGGGACGATACTACGGCGCGTTCCGCTAGGACCTTCTCAGAGAGAGCTTGGCCAGAGTGCGGGCTTCGCTCTGACATCTCCAACAATCGGAGAAATCCTATTAACACCGCGAGTCCAATAAGAAAAAAAATGACGCCACCCTCCTGGTGGAGGTGCCCAGAAAGGAAGCCGCGGTCTACGTAAACCGCCAACAACGAGAGAGTGACGATCCGGACGGAATTTTTCGCAACCGCAATCGGTACGAGGAGCACGCAAAGAATTAGTTTGCGCCAGTTCGACTTGAGGGAAAGCTGGGCAGCTAACAGGGCGAATATGAATAGCGCTATGGACGACCGTATTCCGCTGCATTCCTGGGCAACAAGGATACTGACACCCGGCAAGTCGAAAAGAAGGCCATCTCTGTGAACAGAAATCCCTAGCACATTAAAGATTACACCTACACAGTCAGCAGTCCCGTATTGCAGGGAATGAATAATTTTGTTCAGTGCAAACTCTGGAATCGGAACCATTAATAAGAGAAAGAGAAGCGGAAAGGCAGCTGCCCGCGCTGCTTGGAATCCGTAACACAAGACGAAGGAACCAACGAGAAAAACGACGAGCGATAAAACTGAAAGGGACAATCCGTTCCACGCGGTGGGGACCCTGGCGGAATTGCTACCGAACCAGCAGAGAACCGACGCTATAAAAAAAAGAAGCCCGCCTGACGGGAGATCAAATTTCACTTTCGCAAAAATGTTCTTTCTCTGCCAGCAGAGGAAGGTCGCGCTCACAAGCGGAATTAGAATTGTGTGCGAAAATGGATCTAACCGGAAGGAAAGCTCCGCCAACATGTACAGGGGTCGCCAGAATATTCCGAGCAACGTCAATCCCAACGAGGTGAAGAGAGCAAATCTAAGCAAGGGGCGATCATCCCTGGAAGCTTCAGTTGTGCTGAGAGTTAGTCCCTTATGTTTGTCGTTGTCCATTGATTTCTCTTCGCCCGGTCGATTTTCGGCTTACTCGACGATGTAGGTGAGCCGTTGCCCATTTGAATTCGCGTAAGCGATCCGCGCACGTTCTTTGCCAGGCCCCTCGATTTCCCACCGACCGTGCTTTTGCACCAACGTCATCCGGCTGCGCTCTCTCCACCAGCGATCCACTTCTCGCGGCAAAGCGAGCCAAACATTTTCCTCTTTCGCGAGAGCTGACAAAGAAGCCAGCAGTCGAGAATAGGTTGCGCGCGCCCGTTTCTCAATAATATAGTCTCGAAGAACGATGGAGCTGATGAGACCGTTTCCTCCCAGGATCAGGCTGATTTGACGCGTCCAGAGATCAATCGAGTAGTCTCGCAAAATGTGAAAGAGCGCGTAATCTTGCGTCAATGTCACAGGGACTTCGAGAATTCGTCCAATAAAATAGGGCATGATCGTGCAGCAGCCGCCGGGCTGTGGATCTAAGTGACCAACATTGGGCACTGACATATCGTAGGAAAAAGTAAAGGCATCGAACCAGTCCGTATTCCGATAGAGAACACTAGAACGAAATCCTTGCGCTTCAAACTCTGCCGCTGCCTGATTGATTTTCGCCGCTCTCGTCAGGAAAACCTCTCGGTCGGAAAAAAGACAACCGTCATGGTTCCAGTCATGAACATTGACTTCAAACCCCCGGCGCCGAATGTCATTCAGGACTTGCGGATCAATACGATATCGTCCCTCCGGAACGATCTGAAACGAAGACTTAATTCCGTATGAATCATTAAGATCCATGAGAGACGGACAAAATTCCAAACCAGTTCTTGTTTCCACGTCGTGGGTCATGATAGCGCATGCGGACTTGCCTTCCGGCCAGAACCAAATGAAGGGGATCCGGTCAATTCCCCGTGAATCCAGCGCCAACATCATGAGCCTTTCGAAAATCTTGTCCACGGACCGATCAACCGGCCAGCACGGAAACGGTTTCTTGTCCCAACCCTTCAATGCAATGCGCTGTAAATGCTTGCGAACCCCTACCGGGAGCAACGGCCGAGCAGCATAATACGCCTTGCGAATAAAGCCGTCGCGAGGATTTTTGCCCGTTGCATTTGCAACGTCGGCGATATAGCGTTCGCGGCGGAGATTCTCTACAATTTCGGTTGGTTCGAATGGGATCAGGCACCTACCGTCTTCGACCTGGACTTGGGTAAAGGCATCATTCAGCTCCGCGCGGACATCATCAGCAGTAAAACCGACACTTACCTGCCCGTAACAGATCGCGTCAGCGCCAAAACGAAAATAGCCTGGTGCCCCGGAGGTCTCGCCCATGGGTCCAAAATCGGCTGCTTGGTCCACACAGCGATAATGTTCCACAAATGCTCGATTTATGCGCATCATAAAAACGCTAGCCAATATGGGGGTAAAGGAGCTTGCCGGCTAAGACCAGGCAAGAATCTGGCAGGCGAGAGAAAACCTGCTCAGCGAGCCCCGCACGCCAGCCATTTTCACTGCTTTGCTTATTTGTGGGAGGACGCCAAGGGAACCTGTAATATCGAAGTCTCGCCCGAGTACATCCCCAGTGATCCTTAAAAGCTAACAAGCCTTCGTTCTCCACCTCAGAACGGCCAAAGTCGAATTCTTCGAGACTCTGATCCTTCGCGACTTGGATGGTCCGCCAGAACAGAGAAAGCATGCCCCCTAAATCGTGAAAGGCGGCATCGGAGCAGCCATATTTATAAACGATAGTCTTCTTGTAATTTATCGTGAAAATACTAGCAATCGGTGCGCTGTCTTTGAAGGCGACTCGTATCACAACTTGGTCGCCGAGACAGTCGGTCAGATTGCGAAACCAATCGAATGGTTGTGGTGGAATGCGGTGCCGGCGCCGGGTCATTATCATCAAACGATAAAAATGCTCTAGTAGCGCTCCAGACCGCCCCTCTTCAATCCTTAGTTCTTCGCGCTGGGCGCGTTTTAGCTTCCTTTGCACGCAGCTCTTGTGGAAATTCTTAAAGAGCACATCAAGGGGAGGACGAAGGTCCAGAAAATGTATGTAATATGGATCATTATTGGCGACGTGGCTTGCGGATTCGATCGCGGGATCAAATGCCACGAGCGGCCGGAGCTCTACGTACTCATAATCTTTGTTGGTTACACTATTTTCCAAGAACTTCAATAGCTCCAGCAGATCTTCTGGTTCATCCACAAGAGGCTGGCAATGATCGGAGAACGGCAGAGACACTAGGCGGGAACCGGTCAGCCAGCTCGACACTTTGCAAAGAACTAAGCCATTCTTAAGCGGCTCGCCGCTTCCAGTCGTGGTCAGAACGACTGGTGGGTAACCGTAAGTACGAAGCAAGGCCTCAAGCCATCCTGGCGTATGAAACACCGTCGCTTTCGGATGGGCTTCGATCAAATTTAACCAGCGCGGATCACGAAGCGGATCGATTTGGTAGACAGTCATTCTCTCTCACGATGTTCAGAGCACAACAGCATCATTATTGATGATCGCGGAAGCCTATGCTATCGGTCAGCTATGACTGGGAAGGGTACGGCGACCTGTCGATCAGGCCGCGTGCCAGCGAGTTCTGGCAGATCCACGAACAGGTTCAGCACCGATGACTTAACTTCCGGCATCTTCCGCTCCAATTGCTGCCGAATCGCGGCCCTGTCGTCAAGGGCCTGCTCGACAACTTTAAGGACTTCGCTCGCCGTCAGCCTGCGTATGTCCGCTACGATAGAAGCGACGCCAATCGACTCCATGACGCCGATAAATTTATCGCTGTACGCCAGGCAGACGGCCGGAACGCACTGAGACACTGCCGCAATGCAAGCGTGCATGCGAGCACTGATAAAAAAGTCGCACTTGCCGATGATGTATTTGATCTCATTCTGATTATACCGGCCGCGGAGCAAGCCCAGACGGCCCGGGTACTTATGCTTTAACTTCTCATAAACCTGCTCACACGCGCCCGTATCGGCTTCCGAATCTGGGCCCACTCCAAAGACGTGCGGGACCAGGACGACAGACGCCCCCTTCTTCACGGTCAGGTATTCGATGAGATCGTCGACAAGCTTTTGATACTCCACCCGAAGGCCAAACATGTTGTTGCGCGTGTATCCGCCCATGAAGAGCAAACCACTGATATTCAGACCGACCAGCGGCTTAGTGCACTCAATCATGGAACGCAAGCCAATAAGATCAATGTGCGCCGGAAGAATGGGATCCAGCACAAACCCCACGTCATAGCAAAACCAAAATTTAGTCGCGGCTCGGCCGCGACCGACGAGGGCTTTCAGCTCTTCGAGACCTCGATCGTCTCGTGAATACACTCGTTCGGCACGGTTCAAAATGTATCGAGCTACAGACTTTGCGAAACCACCGCGAAAGGGACCGATCGTCTGCGGCAAGAGAATCAGCCTTTTGCCCAATAGGAGCGCCAGAATTTGTGGGAGCGAGACGTAAAGGAGCCGCTCTATCCCGTAGATATCGCTGAAGCTGTCTCCGCCGGCAATGGAAGCAAAGACATCCATTTGATGAATCTCGTTGAGGTATCCATTTTGGGAGATGATCCACTGCCGCAACTTTTTTGAAGGAATCATCTTTAGCATACCAGCGATCAACAACAGGACGGCGATATTGTTTGGCAGGTGAAGGCGCTTGGAAAATCTCATATTGATTACGGGAATCGAAACTTTATTGCCGTTCAGCTCGATTGTCTGCACCGAGCGTGCCATCGCATAGTCAAGAAAACTGATGTCTGCTTGAGGGTATGCATGGAGCAAGCATCGGATTGCTCCGGCGGCGAGCGCGCCAACCCCCATATTGGTTGTTTCCAAGGTGGCGCCTAAAACGGCGATCCGCATTTGTTTCTGAGGGACCAAGCTATTTCTCACTCTCTTACGCACGGTGACTGCCATGCGTTGGCTTGACGGAGGCCTGGAAATGACCAATTTTCGACACCGCGCACTCCACAACGCTCGTCCCACCGATGTAGAGGTGGGACTGGGAGTCTTTCAAACCTTACTTGGTTCGTCAGGACGCTCCACCCTCGTACCTACAATGAGAAACTCGGCAGCGAGCAATCCCGCGCCCAGCCTGCCCAAGATCTGGTGCACCCGTTCAGCCCGCTTCGGGATTATGGGGATGACCTCTCGGAGCGTAAGATCGGCATTAGCGAACCATCTCCGAATCATCCCATACGATGCGAGATGAACGCCAGTGCGTTGGAAATTACCGACATGAGAATAAGCCGGATGGCGCGATATTCGGTGCCACCACACTGGTAATTGGTTGAGATTTGGAACTGACGTAATGATGCTACCTCCCGGAGCCAGCACCTTGCACAAAGAAGATAGCAAGTAATCTGGCTTCGGAATCAGGTGGAGCACATCTGTGGCAAGAATGCAATCAAACCTCTCACTTGAAATCTTTGCGAGCGCGCTCTCCAAATCTCCGTATACAACTTCAATCCCTCTTGCCTCTGCGCATGCCCCAATAACTGAATCCAACGGGATTGCAGTGACTCGCATTCCCCTCCGGACCAGCTCAGCTTCCATTTCACCCCAACCACAGCCGTACGAAAGGACATGCTGGGCTCCGTCCGGAATCAGATCCAGAATATCGTGTCGTACCGGCTCATAATATCTCTTGGACCACCTCAATTGTCCTACATTCGCTTCTCCATTCAAGAGGGCTGCGCACAACCGCGTTTTGTTGTGAATAGCCTCAAGCGCCGTGATTTGCCGAAAGAACTCCGAGTCTTTTAATCCCAACTTTCCAATGTATTTACTTGGAAGATGTGGCAACACGAAATCTTCGATTTGCGATATGCAGATCAGCTTTTTAAAATTACATTTTGTGTAAGGATCGGTGGCCGCCGAAACCAGTAGGTCGTATTTTTCTTGATGAGGTCCTACCAGGAAACCACCGGAATCGATTGCGCGTTTCAGTTGCTCCCGAGTGAGAATGTAGCTGGCTGAATGCTCGTTGGTGAAAAACGCAAGAGTGTAGGGGCCGCGAGAGACGATGGACTCTGGGTCCCAATGGAAATGATTGTGGACCGTTGAGAAATAAGTCGTCCCTTCCGGGCTTTTCTCGGAGCGAATGAACCCCGCGATCTCATTCACCGCGAGCACTTTGGTGACTTCCAAGAACGCGCTAATGTTTCTTTCGGTAATAAGAGTGTCATCTTCAGAATAAATGAAGATATCGTAGTCACCGAGTCGATCCGCCAGGATTTTCTTGTGCGCGAACGGAAAGGTCCATGGATCTCCCTGCGGAGTTTCGACGACGACTTCCACACCGTACCCCAAACTCTTGGGAACATTCGTCAGGACCACGGTGTGCACTTCGTGAGACATCGATGCATATTCATCGAGCAGCCGCCGCAAGTATTGATCGTTCTTTGTGCCGAAGTTAGCAATTGTGACCAGAATTTTCATTGTTATGGCGTTCTTCGGGACCTCGAAGTGCGAGTCAGTTGGAAGAGGTTGGCCCTTCGCTCGTGACCACCGGCTGGTTCGTCAGGTCTGTCGGACGAATGCCAGTCTCCATTTCTTTCGGAATCAGGAATTCTCGCGAGATAAGGAACAGACTCGGAATTGACGCGATTAAGGCGAGAGCGAGTCCGACGGGAGTTCGAAAATTGGCAAACCTGGTAGACGGCAGAATACGTACGATGAGCGCGGCCGCAGTAGCGGCTAGAATCATCTTCTTATTGCTTGCAGTCCAGATGAGAGGGATCTCGCGGCGTATAAATGCCCAGACAACGAGGTAATACATGATGTAAGCTACGAGAAACCCGATTCCCAGCCCAGGCAGACCAAACCAACGCACGCATAACCACGTCGCCAGGAGATGGAATATCCCTCCGGAAAGTTCGCTCAGGAAATAGACGGTACTCCCACAGCGCGCTAGGATGGCGAACGACATTGTCCAACTCGAGAATTTGAAGAGGTCACCGATCATTTGCCACTCAAGGATTTCCACTGTTGGCCCGAACTTTAGGGAATACACGAGCGGAACAAGGAAGGGAACCACTGCCAGCGTGCCCAGGATCATTGGTACTGCAAGAATCATGACGAGGCGATGTTGTTCGTTTATCAGTTTTATCAATGCGCTAGGTTGATCCGATACTGCTGAGAGTCGCGGATAATAATCCTGGCCCATTGCGGTGATCAAGAATCCCAAATATCCCACAGAGATTCCGACTGCCGCTCGGTAGTATCCGACGCTGTCTGTGCTGAGCAGGTGCAAAATGACAATTGGTAGAGCGAGCTGGACCCCCGTACCCACCAGCATGCTCGCCGTGTAAGGCCCGCCGAAACGGAGCAAAGACCAAGCCGCGTCCAGAGTGTCGCTTGGTGAAGGCCGCACTCGCGCCGGCCCCATTTCGCGCTGGAGGAAATACCGCGATACCCCCCACGTGGCGACAGCACCTCCAATGACAGCCGGAACAATACCCTGCGTGCGCCAGATTACAATCGCCCCCATGGTAATCAAGGCGCCTACGAGTGTGTTTACGACGCCATATTTTGCTAGCGCCCCCACGCGGTGGTAGGCATTGAGGGTGCCAATCTGGATGTTTCCAGCGACGGTGAAAAGCAGAGCAATCCCCAACAAGAGAATTGTTTTGCCATGGTCCGGGCTTCCCAGTGCCCACCGGCTCAGTGCCATACGAAAGAAAAACAAGAGCACAAGGGCCAAGCTCCCTAATCCCCCGAATAAGAGCCAAGCGCCCCTGCGAAGACTGGCGAGTGCGACTTCATCATTACGCGTGGCCGCGCCCGCACCGAGCCGTACGAGGCCGGTTGCCATTCCCAATCCCGCGAAGAGGGTGGTTAGTCCAACAAAGCTCTGAAGCAGGCCGTAATATCCGTATCCAGCCGGCTGCAGAACTACGGCCAAAACTTTGGCCGACCCCATTCCAAGGAAAATGCTTAGGACGGAGCTGCCGCTCAGCATCGCGGTTGCTTTGAAGATGGATCTCAATTCGCGAACTCACGCACCGCTTGAATCACGGTGGCCGTTTGCAATCCGGGCGGATGTGAACCCGCGCCAATCATGACCCGTCGCCCGAATCGCTTGCGCCTGGCGTTATTCTGTTCCATTCCGGTACAGGTAACCGCACGGAGCTCGTTACGTGCTCCGTGTTTCTCCGGTGCACCGAGAGTCTTTGTTCGCATCTCGCCTCTGGCTCTGCTCACCAGTTGATTCCATATCCGCGACGAGCATCTCTCTCATCGCGCATGTTGATAACTTTTCTACCCAACTTAGGCGCGAAGTGGGTCAGTGCCCACTTGAAAGCAATCCCCGGTGTCAGATTGTATTTGGCTGCGGTGGACACAGCTTCACGGGCGCTTCCGTAATCACCATTCTTGAGATACAGGTTTGTCCATTTGCTGTAATGAGCCCGCATGTTCTCGCAGGCAGCCTTTCGAATATCAGGGGCGAGCCCCTCCGTTAGGCGCAATTGCGTTTCAAGGCGGCGCCCGTCCATCCGCAATTTAAAATCTTTCTGCTGCCAAGCAGCACTCGCGCCTTGATGACGTTCGTTGGAATGCTTGCGGTCGATGAGGGTCATCGGCATCCCAACGTAACAGAACTTGGTGACAACAGCCATGCGAAACACAAAATCATAATCCTCACTGAATCGTAGCTCAGGGTCGAATCCCCCTGCATCGCGAAGAAGATCGGCACGCATGACTGCGGTCTGCACCCAGACGGGCTGGTGGTGCAGCAATAAGCGCACCGGATCTTCGACGATGCCAATCTCTCTCGGGAAGTTCTTCTTTGCAAACTCGAACAAAGTCGTCTTCTTCATGTAAGGATTGTTCATGAACCAGGCATCCGTAAAGCACAGACCACATTGCCCCTGGTACTTCTCGATCGCCCGGAACTGCCATTCCAACTTATTTGGTAGCCACATATCGTCACTGGCGTTGACCGCAATCCATTCACCCTTCGCCCGCGCTATTCCGTTGTTCAGAGCAACACTTTGGCCTTGATTCTTCTGATAGATATAGTTGACACGCTCCCGCCATGCCTGTTTTTCGGCCATATTCCGGCGGACCTCTTTCTCGACGTCGTCCGTCGAGCCATCGTCTACCACGATGACCTCTAAAACTGGGAGTGTTTGCGCAAGGACGCTATCTACCGCATATCTCACTACATCAGGGCGGTTATAAACGGGAACGATGGCGGAGACACTTGGATTCATGGCCTTCCTCATTGGGGTTTTTGAACTTAAAGCATCCAGCGATTTGACTTCGGCTGATATTCGCTCATGACTGGATCACCCGTGACATTCTATTCCACCCCGCTCGGACGACCAGAACATCAGATTACCCTAGGGGGAAGCTCGTTACCTGGACTTTTTCATCGATTTGACTGACCTTAAACTGTTCGAGGGAACAGTAGACGCTGTTGAACGCTTGTGTGATTCTAGGCCCCTAAGGCTTGGTGCCGGCAGACTGGGGGTAGTCTTTCGTGCTAACTAGAAAAGAGATCGACAGGTCGTCTTGGAGGATTGAGCCAGATCTTCGCAAAAGCTTTGAATTTTCTCCTGCTGCTGAGAACTCCATACTCTTGCAGCCACCAAACTCATCCACTGGGAGTCTAAGGTTAATGACAAAGCGAATCGTACTCTTATTGGCCTTCCTGTTTTCTCCATTTCTTGCGTGGGCGTCAAATTGCGATGGCGCTGGCAACTGCTACGTTCGTGCCGCGGCTACCGGCTCCGGGAATGGATCGAACTGGACGAATGCCTGCACGGGATTTACGGGCGCGTGTGCTCCACCCAGTATGACGCGTGGCGTCACCTATTGGGTGGCGACGGGCAACTACAACGGGCCCGTCTTCAATACACCGAACAGTGGGACAACCGTCATCTCCATCACGGGCGTTACGCTTTCCAGTCACGGTCCTGCAACGGACTGGAACAACGCTTTCGCGGGGCAGGCGACTTTTGCTGGCGGCGCTGATATTGCTACCGACTATTGGACAATCAACGGGCAGACGAGGGGGACCGATTGGCAGTCTGGATACACGCTCAAGTTTGTGAATGCAACAGACCCCACCTATCACGCCCTTGGATTCAAGCAAAATGGGTCCACACGCACCAACTGGACAATCGATTACGTCGAAATGGTGGGCACGAATACGGTTGGCACTCAATATGCTGACGCAGGATTCGAGTGCTACGAACGATGTAACAATCTTTACCTCGGACATAGTTATATTCATCATGTCGGTAGCGACAATATCTCTATCAATTTTGGCGGTGGAGGCGGAACAACCCAGACGTTTGAGTACAATTATTTCGACCACAATCACAGTGGAGAAAACAACTTCCATTCTCAGGGCTTTCAGATTACGTCGTCGCAGCTAACCATCCGTTATAATATCTTCAAGGACATTATTTCCAGTGGAGCCATCACTTCGGCATCTGGCGGAAGCAACATCCCTGCAACTTGGTGGGAGATTTATGGGAACGTATTTTTCTGGAGTCCGCTGCTGGTCACAGGCGCGGAGTCTTCCGGTGCCTTCATCGGAGACGGATTCGTTGCGAACTACAACATGGCCTTCTCGAACCACGTCTACATCTACAACAACACGATAGCCAACATCACGCCGGGCTGCAGAACGTGCGCTGTCTCTGGCCGCTTCTGGCGTAATTTGCTGGCTGATCCGCCAACAATGGACATTCGCAACAATATCGACTACAACTCGATCGGTGTGGATAACGGCAACAGCGGCATCACGATGGATTACAACTCGTACTATGGTGGCACAACGAACTCAAACGATACCAGCGCCCACAAGCAGACCCTTGCCGTGAATCCTTTTGTGAGCGTGTCCGCTCTTAATTTCAGACTGTCTGTACCGATGACCGGCCCCTTAGGGGGCACTCCGCTCGGTCCACCGTACAATAAGGACATGGACGGAAATACGAGAGGCGTAACCACTTGGGACCGGGGAGCCTTCCAATTTACGTCGGGTAGCGCGACGGGACCCAATCCCCCCCAGAGTCTCGTAGTAGCCAGTGTCCAATAGTCACGGTTTCCGCAAGGCCCTGGTTTCCAGCCTGTCATATTACGGAAGCGGAGCCCAGGCTTCCTAGCTTTTCATTAGCCGGTCCCGCCAGACCCTCTTTACTCTCGAGAGCAAGCTTATCTTACCCAGCACATTGCGCGCGAATTGATCGACCAGCAGAGCGGGAGTCCGAAGAAGATTGAGTCCAAATCCTTTGGCAGTGCGGGCAAATATGTAAACCGATGACTCAAGCCATTCCGCGTCGGCAAGCACGGTTTTGTACTGCGCATCCCCAATCCCGAAATCGATTCGTCGTCGTTTCTCCTCATACTTAGCCTCGCAAAAGTCTTCGATTACTTTCATTATGAGGTACATACCGGGCGAATATTTGGCGTAATCAGGATCATAACCCATGAAGTCGCTATAAAACGTTTCCTGATAGAGAGTGCCCTTCCAGAATGCGCAGGGCTTGTCCGCGACATAGAGGACGGAGGACCGAAGCCAGCCCTTTTCCGCCTCGAGCCGAAGGCGTTCGCGCGTCTCCGCGCTATCGATAAAACCGACTGCCAACCCTCGCTGATACGTTTTTTTCGCCACCTGTTCAATATCCCGAATCATCTCTTCAAGTTCTGCGGTCTCCCGAAACGTGCGAATCCTGGCGGTTCCGGAGAAATCGTTAACAAGCTTCTTTGCCTGCCATTTCAGATTCTTCCGGACTTTTCCAGAAAGCCCACGGTAAACTTCCTCAGCGCTGCCAGGCAATGGCATACTTCTGTGCATGTTGGCGGTCAAAGCGTGATCACGCTCCAGGAATCCAGGTAATTTTCTGCCTAATCCGTAGAGCGGCGAATCGAGACTGACATTGCTCAGGAAGGCCGCATCGGCTTCTTTCGTATTCAGTGAATGAATAATCTCTGCGAGCAAGAGCTCCGCGTTTCGGGGAGAGGTTTCACCCAAGAACCCTTGGTAAATGAAAGTGATCGATCGGGCCCTGGCTTTGAAGAGATTTAAGTATCCAATCCTCAGATTCATTCGCGTGTGCTCAAGACGACCGATCAGCATCGCCTGGGGAACTCCGCCTTGATAGAGCACAAGGATATGCGGACGCAGAACTCCGGGCATCGAACGAATGACGGTCTGATAAAAGTCAATGTCCGAGTTTGGATGTTGATGCCAAGAGGTCCACACGGGGCGGATCTCTTCGACCCCGGAAAGGTCTCGGATTACTCTGACGTGAAAGTCGTCAATCATTAGTCTCGTCGGCCTTTGGGCGCGCCATCAAACGATTTCTCCAGACCCACGCTGCCTGAGGACTTCCTGCTCCCAAAAAATACTTATTAAAAATACTAATAGTAATTAAGAAGTTCCAGGTCTCGGTAAGGCATACGAGCAATTTGGATTAGCGCTACCCGTCTAGTCTCCCGTGTTGGGGGAAAGCCTGAGCCTCGCCAACCGAGTATCTTGCATGGACAGGTCTGGCAGCAAGAGACCTACGGCGAATCAACCTCATGGTATCGGCAAACTATAATTTAGCGAGGAAGTCTAAAGTGGGGCTATTTATTGGAAATCCCAAAGTTGGCAACTTCTGTTTGAACACTACGCCAGAAAGTTACCCGTAATTCGCCAATGGTACGAAACTCATGAAACTTCTCTAGCCATGGGCAGCCTTTCAAAACCGGCTCGTGCACTGCGTTGTAGTAAACGATCTTTATCTGACGGGGGTTCCGCGTCAACGAAGTGAATATGTTTTCGAGCGTATCGGACAGCGTGGCCGCACCGAATGGGTTAAACATGAAATAAATCGTGCCTTCACACAGATCAGCGGAAGCAGCATCTGAGCAGACAATCTCGATTTTTGCTCTTTTTCCCCGTAGGCGTAATGCGTTTCGAGTTGCTACTTCACAGAGGGGTTTAAGTAATTCGATGCCCACACATTTTTCGACGGTTGTCCGAGCTACGAGGCAGATGACCCGGCCCTTTCCCGATCCGATGTCGAAGAACACATCATCAGGTCCTGCCTTCACAATTCCGATAGCCCTTCGGACGTACCAGTAATCAGGAGAAGTGTACGCATGATTGTCGCCATGCCTTGCTTCTTCCGAGATAGGTCCAAACCACACCGGGCGCGCTGAATTTGAAACGCCTTGCACCTCTAATCTCGTTGGTTCCGTGTCGATGTTGAGGTATAGGTCATTACACCGCGTCCATGCCGATCGAATCAGCAGAAACCATTTTCTGACGATCGAATGTAGGTCGAACACGCCTCTACCCTCAGAAATGGAGCCTATCAGGTCAGCCTTTGACAAGGGACACAAACTCTTTTTGATCCAAACGGATTGATGGTTGATGATTCAAGATCTGAAAACTTCGGCTCTTCGTTGCGAAAACAAAACATCAGAAGATAACCGCGTTTCCGGTGATATTGTTTCGGGGAGCGCTAGGGTGGGGTAAACCACGGCGATGGCAATCAAGATCCAGAGCAGGTAGTTTTGCTGACCCCAGCCAAGGATGGCGACGTTTGTCATCATGAAACAGAAAGCGCAAATATTGACAAATAACACTAAGCACAACGAATTGGCGGGACTTGGCATCCTTCGGAAGCCCCGGAATGTGACGAATGCAACTTTGAGTAGGAGGACAGCTACGATGGCGAAGCCTACATAACCAGTTTCAGCCATCAGCGCAGCAACGGAACTGTCACAACTTTCGTATTTTACGGTCTGGCCCTGAAAGTCTCCTTCCCACCCCAAAAAGAAAAAAGACTCTGGCCCGTACCCCCACATCGCCCGGCCGAAATCCCCGTTCAGATGCAGAAAAGTTATATGGTAAAGCGCGTACCTCCATTGGTAAGACTCCCCTTGCGCCGTGTCGGGATCGAGCGTCACCATGTAAAGGTTTCTAATCGTGCCCCAAATCCCCGGCCGTACAACAAGAATGGTTATCATAAGTAAAGTAATAACTGTTAAGTATCTACGCATCTGATTCTTGTCAAGCAAAAATAACAAGACCAGCGAGAAAATCAGGGCGAGCCATGGGCCCCGGCTGCTAGTCTTATAGATGTTCAAAAACATCAACAGAATTGCCGACCAGAGAAATGCTTTCCGGGCCGTTGTCTTGGCCATGGTCACCAGAAAAAGGGCCATCGGAATGGCCATCGCGAGCGTCGCGCCGAACAGGATCGGATGGCCGAAAGTCGATTGCGTTCTCACACCACGATCCATCTCTCCCGCAAGATATGCGAATCGGTGGAAATGCCTTGGGAACAGGCTAATCACACTCCAGCCCCGATAGGCCTCCACAGCTCCAAAGATCGAACATATAAACATAGCCGCGACGAAGGCTAGGAGAATCCTGCTAATAGTTTCGGCCTTTGAGACGGTCTTAACAAAAATGTAGTAGGTGACGAAAAAATCAAGGAATTGCGAGAGGGTCGACTTTAAACTGACCGAAAGGACGACCGAATTCGCCGCCGAGAGAAGCATCCACGCCATTAGGGCAAGCACCAGAAGTTTCAACGGCAGCTTTTTGTTCTGCCCGATTTTTCCTGGGGCTCCGCCAAAAAAGATGTAGAGGACAATTAGCGCAATTACGATGAGCCTTTGCGTCGTGAGGTCAAACAGCCCAGGCAATGGTATCTGCGACTCCATGGGGAACAGCATCATCAGAAAAGCTGCCACGGGCAGTGTGCGTTCGAATCCCTTAGTCAGTGTGGTAGCAAATAGCAAGCCGATAGCTAGAACGTCGATGATGAGCACTAGTGTCATGTGTGCGCGCTAACGATCAACCAACTATCGGCTTGATACATCCCTCCTTTTAGCCTTCCGACGCGAAGACCACCGCGCGATCCCAAGAAAAACGGCGAGTAAGAGGAAGAACGGCAGCAATCTTTCTATTCGTAGCTCGATTGAATCGAGATGGTCCCCGTAATAGAACCGGACAAGTGCGCGGCCCCATGAGTACTTCGATAGAGTCATGTCGCGAAAATCAGAAGCAATTCGCAGGGGAAAAACGTAAAGCCTCCTCTTTGAACTGTCAATGGGTTCGACGTTTGAATCACCGCGGCGTTTGACGCTAATATGACGCGATTCCAACGCAGGAACAAACACGCTAAACGTAAGATTGCCGTCTATCCTGCTATAGGATTGTGAAAGCCCATCCACCATAACAGACTCTATTTCTGGCTGGAAATTCTCTTGTTTTCCAACAATAAAGAGCGCATCACGGTGGTACGGGTTCTCTAAAAGAAAGTCACTCGTAAACGCCTTGACATCGACGTTGCCATCTTGCCGAACTTTTATCAGATAAAGGTGTTGAGCGATGCATCCCATACTGCACCAGCGGGTACCCGGCTGTATTTCGTTCATTGTATCGGCTATGTGGTCAAACGCACGAATACCGCCCTCGAAGAGCATTTCATGGCCGTAGAACAGCACGGGGTTGTCCAAGAATGAATGGATCGCGAGCACTAACGGGGATACCGGGATTTCCGCCGAGTACCGCAAGAGACTCGGGAAATTAGCAAATCTCAACGTGGCCGTTCGCAAGTAGAAAAAAGGGTCATCCGGGGTTTGGGCTCCGAGTGGAACGTATTCGGAGTTCGCTGTGGCGAGAAACCCGTATTTCTTGAGTGCGGCGAGGGTATCTTGTGGTGCGACCCCGTGAGGGAATACCATAACGCGATCGTATGATATAGCCGTAAGATCGCTAAATTTATCCATTCTCGCTACTGCTTGCCTGATGTTCGAATCTTGCTCGTCGAGTGGGGAATTCCTGTAATCACCGAACTCCCGGTGGTCATGGTTGTTCCCGTGTACGCACACCGAGAATTTGTCGGGATGCGCACGAAAAAGAGAGAGGGCATCGGGCTTACTCCGATCGAAGTTCCAAGGAATAAATGCGATCGTCGTATGGAAATTGTGCTTTTCCATTTCGCCCAAGAGGGCGAAATAATCGAGGTGGCCGTAAGGTTGCGTCAGCCAGGCGTCGTCAATAGTAAGGTTCGAGTAGTGACCGACGCCGTGCCAGGCACGTTCACCCGCCGCGTAGCGTACGAACATCATGAATGGCGCCGCTCGTGAAAAAAACTCCACCAGACCAGGGTGAATTGGGCTATCACGCAAATCTGCAGCGTTCATCTTCGCGAGGACGAATGT
>Ga0099794_10000170_pt1 | contig 23769 bp, 27 predicted proteins | sample Rivendell_Oct201_10_FD_77320 | JGI IMG/M metagenome (GOLD analysis project Ga0099794, IMG submission 77320) | Vadose zone soil microbial communities from the Eel River Critical Zone Observatory, Northern California, USA -... | ecosystem: Host-associated > Plants > Roots > Rhizosphere > Soil ... | reverse complement strand
GTTCACCGCGAGCCAGGTGGCGAACATTAAGTCCAAGATCATGAGGAATAAGGCGCTGATCGGCTACGGCAACAGTTTTGAAGGCGTGGCAAACGCCTCTGACTTCGGAGGATCGGGCGGATTGGGGCCGGGCACCATCACTCTAACGAATTCTAGCCCCACATATTAGAAGCTTCAATTACTCTGGCGCTTCCGATCACGAGCGTGCTGAGCATATTCCCGATCGCGCTTGCGCAGGTTCTCGAATTGCTCAGGGGTTAGCTGAGATCTGCGCCATGCGGCATAATGAGCTGCACAGAGTTTCCTGGTTCTCGCGGGTTTATCGCATTTGATGCATGGTAGAGACGGGCGTCCGCCATCACGACAGGCTTTACATTGACGGACACCCGTGGTCGGGACGACGTAAGTATTTTCTTCGTCATACTCGTGCTCTTGCGGGCAATGAGTTTTATTCAGGTTGTGGTTTTTACCGTGTTCTTCATCACGGTCCTTCATGTTTTCTTTCGGGGTTCCGTAAACAAGGTTTTCTAGATGATTGTCGTCAGGAATCCCATTTAGATGCCTTACCTGCAATCCTTCTGGACAGGGGCCAACGAAAGCCAGCAACACTAGTTTGTGTACCTGATAGCATTTGGTGTTGCCGTTTCGGCTTAGAGTGACATGCTTGTGGCCATCTTTGTAAGTTCCGGGTTTCAGGACGCGACCCTGGCGAAGCTTTATTCCAGCTCGGCCCGTCATTGCCTCTCTCGGCAAGCTGCGGATATTGCCAAAGTTGCTTACCTCGTACAAGCCTTCCCATCCGGGAACCGGCAACCACATTTCTTCCATTGACTAATTCTATCGATTGATAGAGGTCCTGTCAATATATCAGGAGCGGCGAGTGAAAATCCTCTGGCATTCATGCTCACCATGGGCGAGGTCAGGGTACGGCTGTCAAACAGCTACCTGGACCCAGAAACTCATCGAGATGGGCCATGAGGTGGTCATCTCCACGTTCTGGGGGCTGACAGGGAGTCCTACCCAGTGGAACGGCATTACCGTTCTTCCCGGGTTCGGGGCGAACTACTGCTCGTCTTCCCTTCATGAGCATGCCAGGCGGATGAAACCCGACCTGGTGATCACCCTCGGGGATATCTGGGTGCTCGACCCGAACCTGCTGAAAGAACTGCCGATCGCGCACTGGCTGCCGTCCGACTGCCGTCCCATGTCGACGGCGGACCGGAATTTCGTCGAGGCGAACGGCGTATTTCAGCTGATCGCCATGTCGAGGTTCGGCCAGGAGCGGTTCGCCGCCGCGGGTTTCGACCCCGTTTACGTCCCGCACGGGATTGATCTCGATGTGTTCGATTTCCCGGAGGACCGGGATGAAGCGCGTACCCGGATGGACCTGGACGGGCGGTTTGTCATCGGCGCGAACATGGCGAACAATGACGCGATCCGCAAGGCGCTCCCGGAAGTCATGCTGGCGTTCGCCAAATTCCACAATGACCGCCCGGATTCTCTCCTCTCGCTGCATACCTGCGTGCACCAGGACGGCGGCCAGGACCTGGAATTCCTGGCCGAGCACCTGGGCATCACCGACATCACCCGGGTGGTCGACCAGTATTCCTACACCGCGGGGCTGATCTCCGACCAGGACATGGCACAGTGGTACGGGTCGATCGACGTGCTGTGCTCCACCTCCTACGGCGAGGGTTTCGGGCTGCCGATTATCGAGGCAATGGCCTGCGGCGTCCCGGTGATCACCACGAGGACCTCGTCAATGATCGAGCTGAACCCGCACGGGATCCAGGTGGACGGGCAGCCGTTCTGGAATGGCGTTCACCGCGGCTGGTGGACGAGGCCGGACATCCGCGGGATTTACGAGGCCTTCCATGAGGCTTACGAGAAGAAGGACGACACCGACAAGAAGCAGCTCCGCGAGTTCGCGTCGAATTACGAGGTGAATAAGGTCGCGGACGAATATATGGCACCGGCAATCGAAGAACTCGGCAAGCGGATGGAAGCTCGCCGTAACTAAACAGGAGTAGCGAATGCGCGTTGACCTGCCCAGCAAGACGGCTGACGGCACCCCCAACTGGGTCGAGTACCGGGACAGCCTGATGGCAATGGATAAGTTCGCAGTCGACGAGGTGGCCACCGTCGTCATGGGGGAGGGCGGCAATAAGGTGTCAGCCCTGGCCATGCGGAACGACATGAGGAACGCCCTGCTGGGCAGGATCATCAGCGCGTGGAGTTATCCTGTCCCGATCCCGCGGGATAATAACTTCCAGGCCGCGGATATCGTGATCGGGAACGCGCTCAACCTGAAGGATTACGCGGCCTTGGCGAAGGCGGTCGAGCCGATGATGGAGGAGATCGAGGGCAGGGACTTGCCGGACCCAAAAACACTATCCGGCAGCTGACCAAAGTCTTCCTTCATTTGGCGAGGAATCCAAATTCGCCGCATGCCCCGAAACATCCCAAGGGATATAACGACGAGATGGGGATGTATTACTGGTACGCCCGGACTTTTCGTTGGCCGCCCGAGGTAGTGCGAAAGCTGAGTATCAAGGAAGACTACTGGCTACGCGCCCAGGAGGAAGCGGCCAAAATCTCAGAAGAAACTCTTACTCGGGAGCAAGAACGACAGCTTAACTCCTGAGAGAGAATGCTAATTACTTCTTGCAATTGGCTTATTGCGGCTTCGCGGTCTTCTGCTTGAAGGAAGTAAATCCAGAAGCTAGGATTACTGGAATCGTGTGATCGCAGTGGTCGCGGCAGCGCAAGAGTGCTGATATTGCAAGTGCGGCACGCAAGTCCGCGGCGACAGTGCTGGCACGAGTGGGCTCCTTTCGGGCATATAAGATGATCATGATCGATATTTATTCGGTCACTAGGGGTGGATTCTGTATTTGGGTGAGTTAGCCTTTTGTTGCATGAATAACATCTTTCTTCTTGTTTGCGCCAGAGAGTGATCAGTTCGGCCGGGGTTAGCTTGTGCATGCGCCAGAGATTTTCGCATCTCAGGCAGTGTGTCCAGACGTTCCATCTCCAGTAAGGTGGCTGATACTGGGGAGCGACCTGGACGAGCTTGTTGCAGGCTTCGTTACTGCAAAATTTGACGGGTGCGGGGTTGTGTTAAGCAGTTCTTCTCTTGAATCTGCATGAGTCGGAGATCCGGGATCGCCAGATATCCAGATTTTGGGGCGACGACTTTTTCCCTGACTTACGTACAATGTCATGTGGACTATTTTATCAGGCGAAGGCGGTGTCTCGTGATAAAGCGGGATGCTGCCTTCGTTCTTTTTTCCCGGGGGGCGACATGAGCCAGATCAGCTTCGACGCTAACGTCCAGCTATGGCGTGACGCCCGGGAACGGGCCAGGCTGGGTGCCGAGGCCGGGGCTAATGCCGGGGTTGAATACCTGATGGAGCGCTCCCGTCGTGACACCCTGATGCGATCCCAGCACCCGTCCGGTTCATGGCATCACACGAAAGGCGGGGAACCTCCTGCGATCGGATCCGGGAACCTGATCCGGACCATGTACGTGAACCGGGCGACCGGAGAATTGATCGCCGAGGCGAGCTGGGGGAACTCCTCCGATTACGGGCGGATCCTGGAATTCGGCTGCCGCATCGTGCCGACCAGCAGGAAGTTCATGCACTGGGAGGACTCGGGCGGCTCCTGGTACCACAAGTGGCTGGACGTGCCACCCCACCCGTACATTTCCACCACGACCGAGGAAGCAATTGACGACGGCGAGCTGAGCGACGTGATGGTCGAGGCATTCCGCGAGTACGACCCGTAGTGGGGGTGTTGTAGATGGTTGCCAAGGGACTGCCTGACGCAGTACAGCGCGCGATCCTTGACGCTACCGGTTACGACGAGGGCGCGGCCAAGATCATCCAGGATTCCCTGGAGATGGTGAACGCGGTCAAGAAGAGCGACCAGGCTTTCAAGGACCTCGCGACCGACCTGAGAAGCATCCGCAGGGATATGCAGGACCTGGGTGCCGCACGTGAGTTCATTCGCAACTTCGTGGAGCTGGAGAAGGCGGTTGACGCCGCCCACGAGGCCAATAAGCGGTTCAACGACAACCCGACGGAAATCCAGGACCACACCCACCTGATCGCGGAGGCCACCAAGGCTTACCAGGATCACGCAGGGGCGACCGATTTCCTCCGCCAGGCCACCACCCGGTATATCGAGGAGACCGTCCGCGCGGACGACTCGGTTGACACCCATATCCAAACGACCAACGAGCTGACTGCCGCCACGCAGAAAGCCGCCCAGGCGAGGAGAGACCTGGCTGCTGCTCACAGGGAAGTCACTGCCGCCATAGTGGGAGCACGGGCAATCGGCGGTGGCGACGTTTCCGGCGGCCTGAGGATGATCAGGACCTCGAACCTGCCATCCGGCGGAACCGCTTTCGCTGATACAGGGGGCGGTGGTGGCGGGGCAGGAGCTTTCCTCGGGGCTGCCGCTGCCGGGGCTGGCGGGTTCATCGGCCGCACTGGCAGCGCGATTGCCGGGGGGTTCGATAAGGGTCCGACGGCGGGGCAGACATTCGATAACGTGGCCGCGTTCGCCAGGCGCTGGTATCCGGCTGCCCACTGGGCGCTGATGCTGACCAACGAGATGCTGGCCACCGTCGGACCCGCCGTGGTGGCGGCCAGCATGGGTGCCCTGGTCGGCATGCAGGGCGTTGAGCAGGTAGCCCCCCGCGTCTCGGCGATCTTCAAGACGGCCGAGTCGATCGGCAACACGATGGGGGTTACCGCCGGGCAGTACATGGGACTGAAAACCGGTTTCCTGCAGGGTGCCCAGAACCTGGCCACCGGGGCGACGCCGGAGCTTCTCGGTGCGGGCATAAACATCATGAAAGCCGGGGCGGGCGGCCCGTTCGTCCAGCTGGGCTCGAATACGGTGGCGATGGTCGACCGGTTTGCCGCCACCCTTACCCAGGATTTCCAGAAAGGCGGCCTGGGCCAGAAGCTGGGCAATATTGTCGGCGGCGGGACCGGCTACCTGCAACAATTCGGCGACGTGGCAGCCAACCTGGGCAATGCATTCGTCAACATGGCACCTAACCTGCCCGGGGTGGGCGGGGACCTGCTCGGCATCCTGACCGGGGGGACGGGAGTGCTGGCCTCGGGCACTAAGTGGCTGGGCGGGATGCTCGGCCCGTTGCTGGCGGGCGAGGCGGGACTGCGGTGGGGGCCGGGGATTGTCGGCGGCGCAGGACGCGGTATCGCCAGGTTCGGCAACATTCTCGGCGATGTTGGCAAGGGCGGCCTACTGTCCAAGATCGGGCTGGGCACTGGCACGGAAGGCGGCCTGGCGGGGGTCGGCAGTGCTCTGGCCGGGCTGAGTGCCCCGGAGATCGCGGCTCTCGCGGCGGGGGCTTTCACCCTGTCGAAAGGATATACCTACCAGAATCCGATGCAGCAGCAGATGAACTCGCTGCTGGCCGGGGTGAACCAGCAGGGCCTGGCGCAGGGGCTGGGCGGTCCTCAGGGAGTTCTCGCGGCGATGCAGCGGGCGGCCGGGGTTTCCCCGTCCGACAACCGCGGGGCGGGCTGGGTGCAGAACATGGCCCAGGGGTTCGGCGGGATTTTTGGCGGGATCGGCCGCCTGAAGCCGAGCGAGATCTGGCACGGCGTTACCCAGGAAGTGCACGGCGGCTGGCAGGCGTTCGGCGGGATGGGAAGAGATCCCGGCAATTTCTCGGTTGCCCAGCAGGCGCTGCAGAGCCTGTCCGAGACGATGGTCAACTCCCTGGGGGCGGGAAAGCAGATCCAGACCTTGTGGAAGGGCCTGTCCGGGGACACCGTGGGCATGGGTAAGGCATTCGATATTGCCACCATGGCTCAGTTGCAGCTCGGTTCCGCGTTCGAGAAGAACGGAAAGCTGACCGGTCAGGCGAAGACGATGATCGGCAACCTGTACGCGGGTTACGCCCCGATGAACATGAACACGGGCATGTTCGGGGCGGCGGTAGGCGCGCAGACGGCGATGTCCGGACTGCAGCACACCCAGGTACAGGCGGTCAACCAGTCGTATGACCAGCTGATGCAGCTGGTCACCGGGGGTGCGGCAGGTTCCGCGAATATTTTCGGGATGCTGGGCGGTACCCCGACCACCCGCACTCGCGGCGGCCTGCGGATGGCGGCCGGTCCCGGCATTCAGGCGATGGCTCACGCGCTCACCTCGTTCACCACCGCACAGGGGGCGGGTGCGTGGAATACGTTCGCCAATCCGCAGACCGGGATGATGTCCGCCTTGCAGGGACAGCTGGACTGGCTGCGGAACGCGCAGACGATGGGGGCGCTGGGTCCCGGGCAGACCACCGGGATGGCCGGGTTCCTGACCTCCCAGTTCCTGCCGATCGCCAGGCAGTCTCCCGGGGCGCTGGCTGCACTGTCCATGGCCGCGCAGCAGTTCGGCGGCCCGGCGTTCGCGCCGGGCACGTCGGCAGCCGCCATGTTCAAGGGCCTGTCCCAGTGGGTGCAGCAGCGCGGGATGGGCGCAGGCGGCTATAACGCGGCGATGAACCTGGGCATGCAGCACATGGGCAACATCCCGCTGGACGCGCAGCAGTTCACCCAGCAGATCGGCTCCGGGCTGGCCAGTTCGATGGCGCAGGGCGTGGCCACTCGCGGGGCGGGGCTGCAGGACGCCTTCATGAGCAGCATCACCAGGGGCGGGTTCTCCGCGGCGGCGCTGAGCAAGTATGCCCAGTTTATGCACGGAGCGGGAGCGCCCACTGCGGGCATCCAGGACATGGCCGCCTACGCGGCCAAGCTAATGGGCGCTGGCGCAGGAATGCAGCAGAAGATCAAGCTCTCGATCCAGGCGGACCTGTCCGGGATTAACGAGGCTCAGGCGAAGATCAACGCGCTGCGCTCGAAGGCGATCCAGCTTCAGGTGCACACGAACGCCGCCCTGGCCCAGGCGCAGATCAACTCCATCAAGGGCCACCAGGTCAACGTCCCAGTTGGATCCAGAGGGATCCCGCAGGTGCAGGCGGCCATCAACGGGATCAAGGGCAAGGCCGTCACCGTCACGGTCACCGAGCGGCTGATAACAATCGGCCACCTGGCCGTTCAGCCGGGGGGCAGCACGTTCGGCTACAGCAGCGTGGGCGCGGGCGGCCAGTACACCGCGTACCCCACGAAGGCGATGCAGACCGGCGGCATGGTGCCTGGCAGCGGGCGCGGGGACATCATCCCCGCGATGCTGGAACCCGGCGAGGCAATCATCCCCCGCTACCTGGTGCCGCTGATTGCCCCCATCCTGGCTGCGCATCACGTCCCCGGGTTCGGCGGGATACCCCAGTCCAGATCGTCGCATTTCGCCGCGGGCGGGATGGCAATGATACCGCCCTTTGGGCTCGCCCCTCACGTTCTCGGCTTCCCCGACCCGGCGACGCTCCAGGGCAAGGCGGGACAGTTCGCGTTCACCCTGATCGACGGGATCACGAAGGCGCTGAACGCGACCGGGGCGAAAAAGATCGCCCAGGCGCTAATTGCCAAGATCAGCCAGGAAGTCGCCCTCGCGAAGAATGTCTCATCTGCGGCGATGCTCGGCCAGGGCTTCGGGAATTCGGGACTGTTCGGGATGTTCACTCCCCCGCCTGCAGGCACGGGCGGTGCGGGGGCAGCCGGGCCGGGAACGAAAGGGTTTAATGCCGCCTCGTGGAACGCGGCGGTGGCGGCATTCGCCGCTGACACCCCCCCTGCGCAGACGGTGCAGCAGCAGATGCAATCTTACCTGCATTCGGTCCAGTCGTTCAGCAAGGATATCGGGCAGCTGCGCAAGCAGCACCTGAACAAGGACGTCATCGCCCAGCTGATCGGGGCCGGGCCGGTGCAGGGCGACCTGTTCGCCCAGTCGATCATGGGCACCGGGGTCGGCGGGATCAACAGGCTGTGGGGGCGGCTGGGAACGGCCACCAGGGGCCTGGGGGCACAGGCGGCAATGGCCCAGTACGGCGGGTTCGTGGCACCCAACCTGAAATCCGCGTCCGCCACTACGAACCACGTCACCATCAACATCAATGCCCCGGCTGGTCACGGGTCCCTTGACCTGACCACGGCGCAGATCAACCAGATCGTGGCCGCAGTGCAGGCAGCCCTGCTGAAGCAGGGCAGGAGAAACAACAAGGTCGGCCTGCAGCTGGCTGGCAAGGGCGCTTAAAAGACTCATATCCGGAGGTTTTTTCATGCCGTCTCTCGTCCTGCACGTGCAGTGCAATACCTGCGGAGCATACGGATACACGGACCAGACCGGTCCCGGCGAGCTGGATGATGCGGTTCGCTGCATCAGCGGTCATGATGACCCGCCGGGCAGCGTCGAAGGATGCTGCTCGGCAAAAGGTCATACGCACGAGGAGCACGTCGCTCACGTCCGGGAGACCGGGGACGCGACGGGACGCCCGGTCACCATCACGATCGGCCCGGGTGGGCCGGTCGTGCTTACCGGTATCGTGTGAACATCATCCTCCGGCCCGCCATTTTCACTATGAGTGAAAACTCCATTTCTTAAGATAGTTGACCAGGTTTCGGGCGATCTCTAGATTTTCTCCGAGAGAGCCGAGGGCGGTGTTGCAGTTGACGCAAAGTAGTTCCCGATTGCATGAACCACAAGTTCTGGCGTTCCGGCAGCATTGATGATCATGATCTACCGCCAAACGGAATCCGCGTGGATCTTTCTGCTTACAGATGGCGCAAACCTTATCTTGATTGACTAGAAGACGGTCATATTCTTCTCTGGTCATATTGAAGTTATATTTCAGTTTCCAGGTGAACCTGCGATCCTGTACCGTCGGGTTCGAATTACGTATCTGATTATAACAACGACTGCATTGACCAGCTCTGTATATCACCCTATCGCCTGTGCCGCAAGGGCATGTTTTCCAGCTATCGGGCGAACGAGGATAGTTACGTGGACGCAGTTCAGTTTTCTGGCGCAGCAAGGCGTTGCGTATGGTCGTCATGGAAACCTCATACTTTTCGGCTATTTGCTTGATGGTATTTCCGGATAGATAGAGCCGCTTCATTTCCGGCTCTTCGGAGCGGTTGAACTTTCGTTTATTAGCCATATCTTCATGATAACACGAAAGATATCTCTATGTCTTTCTCAACCCAAGGAAGTGGTTGAAATTTCTTTCTATTCGGGGACTCAATCGGAAATCCTGTTTGCTAACGGTTTCGCCTATCCGACGGCGAATGCATCGTCCGCTGCGGCACAGAACCTTACCGCCGCCGCGTCCGCCAAGAACCAGCAGCCGTTGTTTCCTGGCGGATTCTTCCAGCAGGGCAGGACAAGTCAGGTCGCGGCTGTCGACTTTGCGGTTATTCTCAGCGGAGAGGCTTCCCCTGCCGTTACGACTACATTCACTGCCGGGCTATCCACCACCTCGGGAAACCTTAGCGGGTCCACGCTTGTAGCGTCGTCCGCGTTTACCTCTACATCGTATTCATCTGGGTCAGTGCTCGGCAGGATCCTTATCTCCTGTTTCGGCGCGGGCTACGGAACAGGCGCGACGGGTACGGAAACCAACCTGTGGTCGACGATGGGGGTCACCGCGTTCGGGAATGCCCTCCAGTCCACCGCCTGCGGCGGCCCGACCAACCTGACCACTATCGATTTCTCGGTCAACCAGTGGCTGTACTTGACGGTAACGTTCAGTCAGGCCAGTGCCAGCAATACCGCGATTCTCCAGCAGCTAATCGTATCCGGCCTGAATTTATAGTTTAAACTAGTATATCGAACTGATATTCGATATACTAGTTTCATGGCTGAAATTACATGCGGGCATCCTGACCGTAGATACGGCGCGAATGGGTTGTGTCATTCTTGTTATGTGTATGACTGGACAAAAGCACACCCGGATGCTAACACTGGAAACAACTGGCTGAAAAATAATCCAGAACGAGCCCGCTATCTTCGTCGTCGCGCCACTCTGAAAAGAAGATTCGGCATAACCCCAGAAGATTATGAGCAGTTCTGGAAAATCCAGGAAGGTAAATGTGCCAACCCTGGCTGTCGGGCAGAATTTCCTCTTATTGTAGAGGATTACCGTAGAGACGGCCTGCATGTTGATCACTGTCACAAGACAGGTAAGATTCGCGCGCTTCTTTGCGCCAACTGCAACATCGCCCTCGGACATGCTTGCGAAAGTCCCGAAAGACTTGCGGGGCTCGTTGAATACCTTGCACGTTTTAAGGAGTGATCAGTCTTGTCCATGTTCGACCAGACGGACGCCACGAACATCCTCAAGGCGATCCTGAACAACACCGCCTACACCACGGTTGCCGTAACTCACCTGCGGCTGGGGACAAACACCCCGACCGCCACCGCGAACATGACCGAACTGGGCGGCGGCACCGGATACACGACGGGTGGCTCGACTATCACCTGGAATACCGCATCGGCTGCCGCTACGTCAAACTCGGGCACCGTGTCATGGACGAACTCGGGCACTTCCTGGTCTCTTGTCGGACTGGAAATCTGGGATACGGCGGGATCTCCGCTGCGGCACCTGTTCGGAAGCTGGACAGGGCAGCCCATTACCGTGGCTAATGGCAATACCTTCCAGGTCGCGGCTGCCGGAATTTCCGTGTCACTCGTGTAATTGATGATGGTTTTCCTGGTTACCGCTGAAAGGGGAGTTTTCTCTTGACAACGGTAACTTTCACGTCATCCGGTTCCTGGAGTGCCCCGGCCGGGGTCATCCAGATCGACTGCCAGTGCTGGGGTGAAGGGGGAACCGGCGCAACCGCCCTTGTCAACAGCCATTCCGGCGGCGGCGCTGGCGGCGGGGAATTCGCCGAGGAGACCACCCTTGCCGTTACTGCCCTGGGTAATTATAGCTACACTATCGGTTCCGGCGGCACCGGAACTAATACTTCTTTCCCCGGGGATAGCGTTACCGTCCTTGCCGCGTTCGGGTCAAGCCCGTCCGGGATAAACGGCGGGATAGGCGGCAACTCCAGCAGCAATACCATTCACCATGCAGGCGGCGGCGGTGGGCTCGGGGCTACAGGCACCAGCAAGGGTGGCGCTGGCGGCGGGTCTTCCGCAGGAACAGGCTCGGCGGGTAATACGGGCAGCAACGCGATCGGCAGCGGGGGCGCATCGGGAGGTTCGGCTCCTTCCGGCGGCGGTGCGGGCGGCAATGGCGGCGCCTCCAACGCTGCCGGATCCGTCGGATCTGTACCAGGAGGCGGAGGTGGCGGCGGTGGCGATACCACCTCCAGCCACGCCGGGGGAGTCGGCGCTACAGGGCAGGTAACCCTCACCTACTTCGTGAACGTTGCCGGGACGGCCACCCTGTCCGGGGTGGGTACGCTGACAACCGGTCAGCCCCTGGTGTTCGCCCCCGCCCAGCCTTACCCGAGCCAGATTGCTCCAGGGCAGACCTGGCTGCGGCGGTTCGGGTACGGGATGCGTCATCAGGTGCGACCCGGGAATCAGGTGCAGACGATCACCGCAGGTGCGGTCAGCCTGGCCGGGGTCGGCACGATGGTCCCGCTCGGCGGCTTGCCTAATCCTGTCGTCGTCAACCAGTGGGCGAACAACTACGGGCAGGGCACCACGTTCGGGTCGATCACTTCCGCGCTCCAGTCCTGCGTGGTCCAGCTTGCCCCGGCTTTCTCCGTGGGCGTCGGATCGGGTGTCGCCACCGCGGGTAACTGGCTGTTTGCCATCGCGTCATGGACGCAGACCCCGCAGATCGCCAACGTGCATGCCGGGGTTTCTGACGATACTCACCAGTGGTGGCGGCAGTATCCCGCGTCCGGGTCCGGGCAGAATGTCCGCACGTCGATCTCTTATGTTCCGAACATCGGCACGGGCAGCACCAACTCGGTTGTCCCGCAGTACGTGTACTGTGCCCCGGACGGGCCGGTTGCCGCGGTCAACGTGCTAATCATCGAGGTGTCGGGGCTCGGGCCGTGGGACACGGTGGCAGGTACTAACACCAATTACACCTCCTCGGGGACCTCGGTTTCCCTGTCTCTCGGCGCACCCGCGCAGGCGTCCTTCTTCATCGGCGGGGTGGGCGGGGATAATGTCGCTTCCGGGCAGGCGTTCGCTCCCGCCGGTTATACGGCACTGGCTACGCAGACCCAGACGAACGGCACTGACCGTACCTGTGACAATATTCTCACCTCGGCGTTCCGGGCGTCGTCTAATTCCTCGCAAAGTGTCTCGGGAACCTCAAGCTCTTCTGAGAACCTGTCCGGGTTCCTGCTGGGAGTGTACGTGGGGGCGCAGTCCCCGGTCCCCGCCTCGCAGAACCCGAACTGGCCGTACTCGAAAGTCGAGGTGGCCTTCGGGGCGGGGTTCAACACCCCGGAGTCGGAACTGACCTGGACGGACCTGACAAACCGTCTGTGGTCGTGGGACGAGAGGACCGGGATCCAGTTCCAGCTGGGCCAGATCCAGGCGACGAGCGCGCTGCTTGAACTGGACAATTTCGACGGCGCGCTTCTCCCGTCGCCGTCCACGTGGTCGTTTACCGCGTCCGGGACGCCGCTAACCAGTAATTACTTCATTGTCACCACCGCCCAGTCGGCGTCGATCATCGCGGGTGACGGATTCACTGACACGACGAACCCGGGGACTTTCTTTGTCGTACAGAATGTTGGCGCTCCGTTCGCGGGGTTCGTCAACGTGACGTTCACCCCGTCAGCCACGTCGGTGATGGCCAGTCCGGACGTTGTGTCGCAGGCCAACCTTGTGTCGGGCGTCCCGATCCGGCTGCGGATGGCACTGGCCACGATGGGCGGCCAGGTTATCAACCGGTGGCAGGTTATCCGGCGGAATGTCCACGAGGTCCAGGAGGAAATCAACTCGGCGTACCGCCGCTACATCCCGCTTACCGTGACGGACCTGTGGGCGTCCATGTCATCCGTTCCGCCGACGTTCTACCGGTCGGAGATCTACCAGGACAATCCCGGCTGGTGGTGGCCGATGGACGATCAGCCCCTCGAAGGCGGGGTGCTGCCCACCACGCTACTGAACGCGGCGGGCGGGTCGACGACGGTGATGAACATCGTCGCCAGCCCGAGCGGGGTCACCGCCCAGGGTGCTTACGGCGCTAACGGGTCGAACCTCACCGCCAGCAACTTCGCGGCGACCGGCGGGGTGCCTCCGCCTGCGGTCGCCACGTATGCCGTGGGGGCGAATACGGGATGGATGTACGGCGATCCCCCGTCGTCCTCGTCGTCGTTCTCCTCGGCCACGGGCAACCCGGTGGAGTCCAGCGCGGGATCGGCATCCTGGCAGCAGTCGGGACTGCTGGGCAATACCGGCTCCAACGGCTGGTTCCTGTCCGTCGCTGACACTTTCCCCGGCTTGTCGTCGGGGATCACGGTGAAAGGCTGGTTCAACTGCGGGTTCTACGGCTCGGCTGTCGGTTTCGGGTCCAACCCTGGCTCCTATAGCCAGACCGATACCCTCGGGCAGCCGCATGCCGCGATCACCGTCTGCACTCTGACCACAAACAGTGCCCCGGTCGCCGTCTTGCAGCTGGATACGAGCGGGCACCTGAACCTGATCACCTATAACGGCGCGACAGGCACCAGTCATTCCATTTATTCCGCATCCGACCTGCGCAGCAGTGCATGGATTTCCGTTGACATGACACTGACCACCACCACGTGGAACGTGCTGGTGAACGGCGGCCTCACGGCTAATGTTTCCGGAAGCGCGACCGGGATGACAAGCGCCTGGACCTACCTGATACTCGCCGGGGACATGGGGGCTTCGGGCGGGGCAAGCCCGTCCAGTATCCAGCACGGCGGGAATATCGCATACTCCCACTGGGTGGTGTTCAGCTACATCCTGCCGACCTGGCGGCTGCTAGCGCACTACACGGCGGCGATCAGCGGGTTCGGACTGCTTCCCGCCCCGATCGTCCAGCTCCAGGCGGCGAACGCCCAGGGCACCCAGGGTGTCGGGACAAACAGCTCGATCCTTTTCTCCGCAACCCCGGACGGGTGGCTTGACGGCGGCAGTTACGGCGGGACCAGCGGGCAGATCAACGGCGGCAGCGGCGACGTCACCACCTACTCGGTCTCCATGCTGATGACCGCCAACGCGGGCGCGTACTCATCGGGGCCGTCAGCCAGGACGGTGCTTGTCGGGCAGGGCGCGGCGCAGTTTGTCGGTGCGGACTCGTACGCTTTCCCGAATGCGGTCTGGGCGGCGCTGAGCAACCCCGATGCGCCCCTTTATACAATCTACACCTCCGCGGCAGCCGCTAACGAGACGGCAGCCGCGACCATTCTCGGCGCGGGTGATACTTTCACCAGCGGATTCGGGGCATCGGCGGTCGACCAGGGAGTAGCGCAGGTCGGCGGCGGGACCGGGGCAGCCCCCCCGGTCGCGGCCACCCCTCTCGGGGATACGGTGGGCCAGCGGATCGAGCGGCTGATGCGGGCCGGGCGGACTACTTCCCCGCAGCGGTCCATTGACCCGTCCGCGCCGCTGGTGCAGGCACCGGGGAACAGCGGCGGCGGGGTGCAGACAGGCACAGCGGTCCAGGCGATCCAGCAGGGCGACTCGGGGCTCCTGTTCGTGGATAACGTCGGGATGCTGACTTACTGGATGCGCTCCCATCTGGCCTCCCAGTACTCGATCCCGGTGTGGAAGATCGGCCCGACCACCACTTCGGGCGAGATTCCGTATTACCGGGAGGTCAGATGGGTGACTGACCCGCAGCGGATTTACAACGTGATCACCGTCCAGCCGTTCTCCCCGACCGGAGCGCAGCTGCCGTCGTTCACCCCGGCGAACGCGAGCGGCGTCCTGACCTCGCAGGTTAACTACGGGGCGCAGCCGCTGGCGGTGACTTCCTGGCTGCAGGATCAGTCGGAGATGCAGCTGCAGGCCAACTGGCTGTTCACCAACTTCGGTCAGCCGCAGCGGCGCGCGGAGAACGTGCGGATTGACGCGGCACCGTATCCTGCCGCCTGGAACCTGGTCGCGGGAGTGAATGTCGGGGACGTGGTGACGATGGAGGACTGGCAGGTGGGCGGCGGCGGGAATAACAATACTTACCGGGTAACGGAGATCAACCGGAAGATCCGGTTCGGCGGGATGAACGACGGGAACGCGGGCGAGGGCATAGTGGTGGCGTCGGTCGAGCTAATTTTGGACGCGGAACCCGCCAGTTACTGGGGGTAGTCATTTCATTACTTTTTGTGAATTATGTCAATTTTACATCACCGGAGCCGGGATGCGCATCTTCGACTGCATAATGGTCAGCTCCGAATCTGAGCTACCGCTGCTGGAAGCCCGGTTCCGGGAGTTCGAGAACCTGGACGTGGTGCACGTCATCTGCGAGGCCGCCGCGGCGACGGGCGGGGAGCCGAAGCCGCTGCATTTCGCGGAGAGCAAGCTGTGGCAGGACTGGCACGGCAGGTGGAATCATGTCCGGGTGGAGGCGCGCGAGCTGCCCCTGAACGCACCCCCGCGAGAGCGGAAAAACGCGCTGCGGGAGCGGATGGTGGACGGGGTGGCCGCGGAACCTGATGACATCGTGCTGCACGGCGGGATCGACGAGATCCCGTCGGAGAAAACCCTGAGGGCACTGCTGGGCGGGGAAGCCCACCTCCCGGTGGGGATGGAGATGCGCTGGTGCGCGTACACGGCGCAGCTGGTGCACCCGAGACCGTGGCGCGGGACAGTGGCGCAGGAATGGCGGCTGACCGGGAGCTTTGCGGGGATGCGGGAGAGAAGGCTGACCCTGCCCGCGATCGTGGACGCGGGGACGCGCCTGTCCATGTGGGGCGAAGAAGTCCCGGAAGACAGGATGCACCCGGACGGACACTGCCTGTGGGAGGCAGAGATAGACGAGACCTGGCCGAAGTGGGTGCACATGAAGTTTCCCTGTTAACGGAGGACGGGCATGGATTCCGCGATCATCACCGTGCTGATCAACGCGGGGGTCGCGGGTATCGTCATCATCTTGCTGATCGCCGGGTACCTGGTGCCGAAGTGGGCCTTTTCCAGGCTGGAAGACGAGAACCATGATCTCCGCGAGGCGCTGATACTGGAACGTCAGCGGAACAAGGAGATCGCCGGGACGGCGGACGTTACCAATCAGCTGATCGGGGCGCTGGTGAATCTTGCTGAGGAACGCAAGCCTGACAGGGAGAAAAACCCCACCTGGAAGGATATCTCATTATGAAATGGCTGTGGCATCTGCACCGCGAGTGGGCTAAGCGCGCCCAGGAGGCGCGGGATGAAGTGGAGAAGTCCCGCGCGAACCTGGAGCGTTCCAGGGAACAGGTTGTCACGCCGCTGTCCGAATGGCGCAAGCAGAATCATTTTGCGCAGCTTATTCATGACTCTTTGTTGAGCGGAGGCAGGCAGTGAGCCAGGAGCAGGTCCTCGTATTGCTGTTCAAGATCGGCGCGGTTGCGGGGTTCGCCTCCATCATTGCCTGGATAGTGGTCTATACCCGGCTGGCGAAATGGTGGGAAAGCCCGATCGGGCGCACCCTGGTCGTCAAGTCGCTGCTGCTCGCCGGGCTGCTGATACCCACCATCCTGTCGCTGTTCTTTCACTTCAACCGGCTGACCTCCTACGTCGCGGGCTGGGTGGACGCGGTGCTGATCTGCGCCATCGCCCCGGTGATGATCTGGCGGACGGCGGTCTGGCTGAGGATCTACAGGAAAAACCGGAAGGCAGTGGAGGATATCCGTGACTGACGTTCCCGCGCCCGGGGTCGAGGTGCGGATGTCCCGGATCTGGCTGAAAGTCCGGAAGGATAATAATGAATCAGCCTCATTATGAATCGCGGACACTCCGCGAGATCGTAGCCTATCCTCCGCACGGCCCGCGCTCGACGGATCCGCATTACAAGATTTTCAATGAAGCCAAGCATCACCTGGTTCATGTTCTCGGTGCTGGCTGCTGGATCGGCGGGGCTACCCTCGCGGAAATTAAGGCCGGACTACCCGGTAAGCATCGCTGTTCTGGCGCGAAGCAGCTTGAGGCGCATCACGCCGTCGCGGAATTTGCCGGTCTCAATGAGATCAACTGGCAGAAGGTCGCCAGTGACTTCCCGCAGGCGGGGCTGCATTCTGATGAGGATTTTCTCCGCTTTGCAGAGTCAGAGGGCGGGCTGATGATTCTCTGCGATAAGCATCATCGCCTCCCAGGCACTGGCATACATTCGGTTACTTATCCTGCGTGGCTTCTTGACAGGTACGTACGAGATGAGTGGGAGTTCCTCGTCCCTGATGCTGCCGTCGAGCACCCCGAGGAGAATGCCCCCGGTTAGGCTTGGGTGGACTTCGTACCCGAGTTTAAACTCCGCAACATGCAGGCGGCGGTGAGCGCTGACGCTGGGCAGGAGGACCAGGTTGCACAGAGAGTTATCCGCGCGATCCCGGTTGCGGTGATGAATTATCTCGCCAGGTCCCAGAAGGCGATTCAGGGCTTGCTCTGCGACAAGATGATGTTCATGAACATATCGCCCTCCATGAACACGCTTGCCTTCGTAATTCTCCGGCGGGAGGATGCGGACGTATCCATTGGGGGCAATAAAGCGCCCGCCTTTCCAGCGTCCTGAGCTTTCTCCCTTATGTTTCCCGATACTGCCAGTGCTAATTCTTTGCCGATGCTCATCCGACCCGTACCTGCTTGCGGTACCGCCTGTTTTCCACATGACCTGATAACAGCTCTTGCACATCTTCTTCCCGAAGATGAGGCGATTCTCCGTGCAGCGGACACACTCGGCGGGCGTAGAATTTAGATAGCGCCAGCGATTATAACAGGAAGCGCACATGTTTCGTGCCATATTTGTTCGCAGTTTACCGCAATTTTCACAGATGACGGTTCGCCTGCCATGTTCCCAGCTAGCTCTTTCCATATGCTAATTCTATCTGGTTAATACTGGGAGAGTCAAATGACACACCTTCTCGCCATCCTCGCGTTCGCCCTGGCCGTCATCTTCTTCGCCTGGCATATCGCCCATGGCGTCTGGACCTGGCAGTTCTTTGCACTCTGGGGATTCTTGCTGTCGGCGGTCAGCGCACATGACAAATGGCCTTACTGACGTCTGCCATTCGTGCGAGGTGGCGGGTTACCTGACCGAGGAGGCGTCGATGATATGGTTCTCGGAAACGGACCGGGTAGCGATCCTGACTGGAGCCAGGCTATGGCACCAGAAATGCAAGGGATGTGAGTGTGGATGCGCCGAGCAAAAACTATTGCCCTTCCTGCGGTTCTTTCGCCGAGCTGAGTGACTGGCTGTGTCATTCCTGCTGGGAGACCTGGCTTGCCCGTGCTGTGACTCGGCAGACCTGGAACCCTACGGGAGCAAGTATCGTTGCCCCGCGTGCCTCTTTATCGAGCCTTGTTGCCAGACTGAGGGGCCGTGTGGGTCCGTGGATTTATCATTGGCTCTACCAGGACCTCTGGTCCCCGGTGTGGCCGAATCTGGTCGCCTCTCTTGTCGTCTACGCCTTCGTCTACCTGAAAGTACGCAGCCTGACGAAACTGCACGAAGAGCAGCTCAGGCTGCACCAGCAGCTGGTTACCCTGCATAACCAGCATCATCATGAGCAGATGGAAGCGCTAAAAAAGGAACCGGGATCGAACTGACTTTCGGTTCATTTCGAGGTATGATCAGACCAGGAGGCCTGATGGTTGCCGTTACTGCCGGGATCGACGTTACCAGTGCCCACTTCAGTCTTCTCAAGCTGGGCGTTCAGGGTGCAGGCTACACCACCGGATCGTCTGATATTAGGTGGGCAGCAGAGCAGTGGGCGCAATTTCCGGACGCAATCCGGATTGATCAAGATGCGAGAGCGTCCGACCATACTGCTGACATCCTGGATGTAGAAGCAGGAGCAGCCACTATTGCCGAATGTGCATCCTGGGTGAAGCAAGCCCAGCAAGCATTTCATAACGCGACACGACCTGGCCAGAGGGATCCTGGTATTTACTGCTCGGCTGGCAGCGTTACTCCGGTAGTCAATGCCCTGGTAGCAGGAGGGGTGGGTCATTGCCCCCTCTGGGTGGCACACTGGGGCATCGGGATGAACGGGGCGCTATCACTGCTGAACGCAAGTTCCGGGCCGTATCCGATCATCGGCGTTCAGTACGCTTCCAGCGAAGGGTTTGACAGCGACGTGTGGCTAACCGACTGGCTCAAGAACCGCAGCACGGCCACCCCGCCGAAACCCGCGGCCCCCCCTGGACAGTGGGCTGACCCGCGATCGTGGATGTGGAAGGACGCGGTGACGATCGGGACGGGGCTGGACGGACTGCTCCACGTGTTCGTGTTCGATCCGGTCAAGGGTACCTGGACAAAGGCGGAATGACCATTGCTCAGTTCTTCGCAAACGGGGTGAATCATGGAACGAGATGGCGCACCTCAAGGAGCTATTGGAAGTGGGACGCAAGTACAAATAGCCCTCACCGGGGACGAGCTTGCCTACTGCAAGCAGGAAGCACTGCGCCGCAAACTGGACGGCGACAGGCGCAAACTGAACCACGCGAGTACCTACCAGCGAACTGACGAAGAACGAGTCGAGCAGGAGACGGGGGGCTGCTGCGCCGAGTACGCTTGCCGGAAGCTGCTCGGGGCGGAGCTGGAGCTGCCGTTCAATACGTTCCACAAGATCCCGGACATCCTCCCGGATTTTGAGGTGCGCCATACCGGGCACGAGAACGGGCGGCTGATCGTCCGGAGCAACGACGCGGATGACCGCCGGTACATCCTGGTGACGGGGACGCCGCCGGAGATGACGGTCCGCGGGTGGCTGTGGGGACACGAGGCGAAACAGGATAAATTCCGCTGGAACCCTTACAAATGGCGCTCCTGCTGGGGGGTTCCCCAGCATCAACTATACGATCTGATCGTGGATATCTCTTTATCTCGGTATCCTTACCGTGTATAATAGAATATATGTTCGAGAAATATAAAATCTACGGCCCGTACGGCAAGCGTCGCAAGATGATAGCTCTCGTTTCCCCTGAGTACCGGACCACCATGTCGTACGCACGTTACCTCATGAGCCTTTATGTCGGTCGGGAGTTGACCAGCGAAGAAGAAGTCGATCGCGTCGATGATGACTGCACAAATGACGTGATTGAGAACCTCCAGATTCTGACTCCTGAACAGAACAGGGAGAAACAGAGCCGCCTGCGCTTGGAGAAGGCGCTTGTTACATTGACCTGCCCCCAGTGTAACGAAAAATTCACAAGGATGCGCAGAGATACGAATCTCCGGCCAGGCGGGTCCAGGAATCCCTCTTGCTGTTCTCGGAGTTGTTCGGTAAGCTATCATAACAGAAGACGCACGCGACGCGGGGTCGCCTAGCTTGGAGTGGCACTGGGCTCATAACCCAGAATAACACGGGTTCAAATCCCGTCCCCGCTACTCATGGCGGCCTTCGGGCCGCCACTTTTTCTTTGACCCGTAACTCAATCTTGGCAGAGTGACCGGCCGTTAACCGGTATTGTTGTAGGTTCGAGTCCTGCCGGGTCGGCTAGAATAGGATAATGGATTCCGGACAGCTAAGAACGTTCAGCACAGGTCCCACACGCGATACCGCCGCCAATAAGCCCGAGCCGTGGGGATTCACCAGCGCTCTCGCCGAGAAGCGGTTCTGCCAGTACATGGACTCTCACCGCACCCAGTCGGACGGTGAGCTGCGCGACAGCGACAACTGGAGGAAGGGCATCCCGATGGATGCGTACAAGCATTCGCTCAGCCGTCACATCCAGGACCTGCGCCTCATCCTGGAAGGGTTCGCCAGTGAGGCCGTGGAGCAGAACCTGGAGACGGTGCTGTGCGCCATCTTGTTCAACGTCCAGGGGATGCTGCACGAGACGGTCAAGCGGCGCCTGACGGGAGCCTGATGCATAGAGGTGAGCCCGATGCCGGGAATCGCAGACGAGCTATAATCGCTGTCATCATCCTGTTGCTCGCCATCGTCGGGGTTACCGCCCTCCTGCTCAGCCTGGCGCTATGACTTCTTCCGGTAACCAGCCTTGACCAGCCGCAGGGCCAGGTCTTCCATCGACTCCTCGCCAGGACCCGCCTCCAGAACCCGGGTCAGCTCGACTACTTTCGGGCTGGACCGCTCGGCCTGATCAGCCAGGTCGATGATGTGCAGGGCGAACTCCCGGGCCAGCCGCGGCGGCCAGGCCCTGGTGCCCCACAGATCATGGACGGAGTAACGGACCACCACCCCGCCATTGCCGATCCGCGCGTAGTTATCGTAGGTAGACATTCCCTTTTCCTCTCAGAAAGAGAGAGGCAGCCACGGAACCGTGGCTGCCTCTTCTTACCCGGGGAGCAGCATCGCCGAATCCCTTACCCCGGGAGCTTTCGTATCAGCACTGGCTGTCGTTACCGGACCGGCGTTTCGTTTCTGGCTGTAACCCTGCTGGCTTCCGTTTGGCCCATGAGCTGCGAAATCTTTGACTGCTGTGCCACCTCTGAACCGTAAGGTCTTGGCTGCCGTAATGACAGCGGATCCCATGGCTGCATTGAATGAAAGCGCTGCTTTCATTCAAAGACTGTGGCGAAGTGCGCTGTACTTTGCGCACTTTGCACAGCCCGTGTCAACCCTGGACTCGTACCCAGCGGCGCTTGCCGCCGTCGATAAGCAGCACCTTCTGTCCGGCCGCAGTACGCTCCCGGGCCAGTTTCTGCTCCTGGGCGAGCATCCCCGCAGGCATCAGCCGCCCCTGGTTCTTCTTGCTGGTACCCGAGTTGCTGCTGCTCGACTTGTACCCGCCGGTCGCGGCGGGATGAAGCATCCGGTATTTCAGCGGCAGCTCGTGCGCGTCCGGATAGCTGTCGCCGGTTACTTCTACGATCTCCATCCCGCCCTCTTCTGGCCGTCGGGTCATTGGCTGTCGTGCATCATCTTGCTAGCTGACCAGCGTCACCATGTCCTCGGCGATCCGCTTCGGGTCGGTGTCGCCGTCGAACGAGATGATCCGGACGTAGGACTTGCCGTGCGGATCGGCGGCCTTCTGCCGCTCCGCTTCCTTCGTGTACTGGGCGAGCGTCTTGCTGTGACGATCGTCCCCGTCGCCGTCCGCGCCGAAGATCATGACGACGAACACGCGGTGCGAGGAGGCGGTCTGCAGGGCATGCTGGAACTCGTCCATGTCGTCCAGCTCGCCGTCCGTGGCGACCAGCACCAGGTGGACGGGGCGTTCCCGCTCAGGCTTGTCGCCGAACTCCTCCTCGTACTCGTCCAGGGCCTGGTTCCAGGCGGCCATGATGTGAGTGGAACCGCCCCAGGCCTTGTCCTGCTCCTGCAGCTTCCGGTCGAAGTTGGCCGGGTTCAGGTCGTGCCCGTCAGTGGACGTGCTGCCGAACCAGAAGGTGAGCAGTCCGCCCATCTCGTCGGAGCCGGACGACTGCTCGGCAGCCTCCTCGGCGTCCAGGCCGTCCAGGTGGGTGACCACCTGCCTGATCGCCCCGGTCATCACGTAGCTGCGGCTGTTCTTGTCCGGGTAGTCGGGGCCGTCCGGGTAGGTGGACCACATGGTGGACGTGGACCTGTCCCACAGCAGGACGGGCTCGACGCCGACCGACTCCCTGCGAGCGGCGGGAATGACCGCCGCGATCTCGCTCCGCGGGGTCCTGGTCGGGCCGGTTTCCTGGGTCGTCATGTCATTTCCTCTCGTTACTCTTATGACTGATGTTTCACTGGTGGCGCATGGACAATGGCTATCGTCTGATTCGTAGCAGGTATGGCTGTCGTGACCATGTTTGCGTGACTCGTTTGGCTATCGTCAGAACTTTGGCTGCTGTTTTTACTTTGGCGTTACGTTCTGGCTTCCGTATGTGATCTGGCGTAACGACTATGGCTTCCGTTCGCACTTTGGCTAGGCCAGCAGCAGGTCCGTCAGCACCCGGCCCTCGGTCACCTCGATCGCCTCGGTCCGGTTGGCCCGGGAGATCGCGTCTTTCACCGCGGAGATCAGCTGGTCCGCGTTGTCCAGCAGCCTCTTCTTGCGGTCGGCGGTGATCGCCCCGGACAGGATCTGGTTCTCGAACGTGCCGACGAACACGGGCTTGTCGACCAGCTGGACCTGGGCGGCGTGCTTCTCGGTGTGCGGGTACAGGACGACGGGTACCTTGTCGGGGATGGTCCGGTCGGTGATCTCGACAGCCGACTTGTAGAGCCCCCGCTGCCCCTCGTCCTCGCTCCACTTGCGGGACGGGTCCAGGACCGGGAGGACGGCCAGGAACGTCCGCCACTCGGTCAGGTAATCTTCCAGGAACAGCAGGTGGGAGATCGACACGTCGGGAAGGACCGCCTGACCGTTAACGGTCAGGTCAGCGACCGCGATCTGATTGGTCGCGTCCTTGGTGGCCACCAGGTCGAGCGCCTCGGCGGAATACCGGGCGGCCTCATCCAGGGCGTCCCGGGCGGTGAGGGCGACCAGCTGGTACTCGTCGCGACCGTAGTGCTCCGGGGGCAGCTCGTCGTTTTTCGGCTTGAACGTCTTCGTGCGCCCGGTGACCAGGTTCGGCACCTGGACGCGCTTCTTCAGCTCCTTGCCAGTGTCATTGTCCTTCTGCCGGGCCTTGCGCTCGACGGCCACTACCTGGCCGAGGCTTCGTGTCATGTCGTTTCCTTTTCGTTTTAGTGCCCCGGGGGGCTATGCCGACCCCCCGGGGCTAGACGTTAGTCATAGCATCACAGGCTATTGCTGAGGTTGAGTCAGCGTGACCCTCCCGTGAACCACCGGCGGCAGTCGGCATGCGTCTTGCTTGGGACCCCTGCG
>Ga0099794_10000168_pt1 | contig 24002 bp, 14 predicted proteins | sample Rivendell_Oct201_10_FD_77320 | JGI IMG/M metagenome (GOLD analysis project Ga0099794, IMG submission 77320) | Vadose zone soil microbial communities from the Eel River Critical Zone Observatory, Northern California, USA -... | ecosystem: Host-associated > Plants > Roots > Rhizosphere > Soil ... | reverse complement strand
GAAACAAAGAGGCCTCTTCCGGTGGAAGCGTGGAACAAATTCTCCGAAATTTCACGCTCCTGAGGAGTGTCAGTTTCAGTCTCCAGCAAGCCCGGCGCCTGCGAAGGAAGATTTCGTGTGGCAATCACAATGCCGCCGTTGCGTGCGTACGCCTCGATCTGGCGATATGTCGCAAGGGGCAATCGCTCGACGCCCGGCAAAATCAGCACCGGATAGGAAATTCCTGTTTTAGCAATCGTTTCCGAATCCATGAAATCGAAGTTGAACCCCGCGTCAAGGATTTGCGGAATTACCTCCGACCCCAGCAACCGCTCCATCGATTCGCTGACGGAATCTTTCCCCGTCGTGAATTGTGCCCAGGCATCCTCCGTGGGCAACAGGAGTGCGACATCATTCGCCGGTTTGCCTTGGCGGAGCATATAGCTAACCCTTTGCAGGTAGCGCGTGACGTCCGGCATAACCGGCCACCACGGATTGTGATCATTGAGCGCCGCAGCAGCGTAAAATGCCCATCCCGGCTCGCGTGCCTCTTTCGGCGAGTACGGCCAGCCGTGCCCGACTAGCTGATTGACTCCTTCGAGAAAAAACAAGTCGGCTTCCGCTTTCATATCGAGCGGTGTTGCCCGAAAAGCGGGAGAATGCAGCCATGTCCAGGTTTCAGCCGAAGTAACATTCCTTCCCTGAAGGTGGTTCGCCGATGAGGCCCAACGGGTGGGTGAGAAATTCCGCCATTGTGCGCCTTCGCCTTCCGGCAGGTCCACTAAGACATTACTAGAGAGCGTAACAGCGGGGATGCCGTAGGTCTGGGAGCGAAAACGAGTCTTGTGTTGCGCTGCCCACTCTCGGACTGGTATGAGATAGCGCTCATCGATTAGTTCGGTGAGTGTCTTGCCCCAATCATGGCGGACATTCGAAGTTTTCGGACCGATGTCTTGCACCAGGGCGGGTAAGTACGGAGTCAAATCATAACCACGGCGCAGGCGGAATTGTTGCAGCAGGTCGCCGGTCCAGTCCGAACCATACACTTCCAGGCTGTCACTGAAGACAGCGTAGGGCGGATCGTTCCTAAAGGCTTGCATCAAGCGGTCGCCAACGATGTCGAGGTGATTCTCGATGGCCGCACGATCGAAGTGATCGAGAACAAAACCTTCCGCGCCGATTGCGGGCCGCTTCACCAACATGCCCGTGCGACTGGCTATGAACCAAAGAACAACACCAGACTGCTCTCGTCCAACGGGCAGAAACAGTCGGCCATTTCGGATTTCCGACAAATTCAGCATGGCTGCGTTTGAATTGTCTTTTGCTTCGCCGCTCGTCAGAAATGCGGCTAAGAGTTTTCCTCCCGCACCGATACTGGGTACAGGGATAGAGCGTGTGTCAGGCGAAATGGAAACCCGGACGACCCGCAGTTTTCCGGCAGCTTGCGTAATTAGAATATGCGACCCGCCGAACGGCCATCCGCTGCCCAGGGTAATGTCAACCCGCAACCCCAATTCGTGGGCTTTGTCTGAGGCAAAGCGCAAATCGTCGATGAACTCATCCGAGAGATACGGAAAATTGTGAAAACCGCGCTCTGGGTCGTCCAGCGCCTGCGGATATACCGGTTGTACTTCAACGCCCCCAATGCCACCTTCCTTAATTACGCGCAGTTCCCGCTCCAGCTCTGGTTTCGTAACCGCTGGACCAAACCACCACCAGCGCACCATGATTCTGCAATCCGCTGGTGCGTCCTTGAACCTGGCCCGGAGTACTTCGAGTCCATCGTCCTGCGCAAAAACGAGCGGCGTTATTCCGCAAAGCAGTAAAATGAAGAAGCACCTAGTCCAAATCAACATCCGATTCCTCTCCCGAGAATCCTTATAGAAGAAGAGATTTCGGCGCATGGACCGCCTTTTGGAACTCACTACGTTCACCTCGGGAACAACCGCAAACTCTTCAAAAGTATCTCACGCACCTGCCGATCGGGATTACCGTTCCGGTTTTGTCGAAGGCCAGTAATATACCGGCGCATCATTCCGTCACAAGGGCTTTTTCGCATCATTACATGTGTTTTTTGCACTGCGCAACGTGCCTGCACTTTCCCATGCGACCCCGCCGCGTCAGAATGACTGCCGCTGGGCAAGACACAACGTGCCGTGCTCCAAGCAATGGTTCGAAACGCAGCGCTCCGTCAGCGGAGTTCTTGCCCGGTGTGTACGATCCTCGACTACTCCAGTTCTCCGCCAAACTGAAATTTTAGGAACGAATGAGTCACATCCAAATTACCGGGACCAATCGTGCGCAATCACTGGGCCGATACCGTCACTTCGACCGGGGATCGCAAGCGTGCCGCGTATTGAGCCACGTCGCGGTCCCAGTCCTCCACCGCGCGGAAACCGTTCTTGCTCCAGCCAAAACCGGCGTAGTACGCAACCACTCCGTCTGCCGGAATCTTTGTCGTGACGTTGCTCTTGTCCTCGGTGAAGGCGAGGAGATTCGCCGGGTCGAGAATGACGGCCTGTCCAAGCTGCCCGGCATCGCCTGGAAGTCTCTCCCAGGCGCGAAGCGAGGCTTGTTCACGGGAGGTGGATGAGGAGGGATTCAGGCCTTTTCTAATTCCGATCGCGTCGGCTAGCTCGCGGGCGCCATTCTCAACGCGATAGTGGCTTTCGAAATGGTTGAAGTTCTGTCCCGCATCTAGACTGACTCGTTTGACCTCAGATATTCGAACGCCTGCAGCATCCCAGGCAGGATACATGAGTTCGAACACCACGCGAATCGGGCCATTCGCCAGCAGTCGCGAGCCGTGGAAGTTCGTGGACGGATAGAGACCGCCGCCTGCCCAAATACCGTTGCCACCGCAACCGCGCGTGGTACTCGCGGAATAGAAGTCACCGCCCTCGCCGTGATCGCGGTGATAGTCATCCACTATGTACCAGTTATTGACGACCAGCCGCGATACTTGCTTGGTCCATACGTCGACGGCGCTGCTCGTCAGCGGCTCCTGCGGCCAAGTCTCCAAGGCCGCGCCATACATCCGATGAGCGATACGGTCATTTTCCCAGGCAAAATCATCGCGACGCTCCTGCACGAAACGGCCGTAGGCCTTGAAATCTTCAGGATGGAGAATTTGCCGCTCACCGACACGCAACACGAATTTGCGGATCTCTTTCGGCGCGAAATCCGCCTGGAAAATAAATTCCTCGAACGCGCCGTCATCGTTCGTATCAACTGCTTGCGTTAACAAGTCCTGGCCGGAACGTTCGTCGCGAACATGTACTCGCCGGATGTCGTCCACAGACAGCGTGCGACGCAACTCCGCGACCTGAAGCACAACCGTTTCACTGGATCGTCGAAGGTCAACGGGATTTCGCACTGTGACGGTGACGACCTGAGAGGCAGTTACAACAGGAGACTGCAGCCGGATAAGGCTGAAGGCAACGAAGAACACCATCATGATGCGTTGCATGTTTTACTCCTTCTACTGCCACAATCCCGAACGCAACCTTCAGCGTGGCAATGCAAGATAGTTGCCGTAACCAACGATGACCGTGGACCCGATGAGCAAGGCAAGAGCCATGAAGAGCGACCAACCGGCCCGGACTCCCGCACCTTTCCACTCCTTCAAGCCTATTCCCCAGAGGCTACTAAAGATGATGATGCTCGCCATGTGCAGCGTCCAGCTGGAGAATTTGTATCTGCCCATCTGGGTTTCGCCCATCGTGTAGAAAAAAAACTGGAAATACCAAGTTGTACCAGCCAGAGCGCAGAGCGAATAGTTCGCCAGCATGGGGGCTCGTGCCAACTCTTGATTTCTTGTGGAAGATTCGGCCACGACAATCACGGACCCTCGTTCGAGATCCCCTTGCGTTGACGAAGGCAATTTCTCGACCAACACTCGACTAGGAGCCTCGATGGCCGGTTCGAAAATCGTCTCTTGCTGTTCGGCTGGATCAAGTCCCTGTGATCGTGAGCGGAAATACTGGTGTCCGGTCTTGTTCCGGATATTGAGGAACACACACCATATGAAATTCGTTGTGAAGCCGCCAATTAGAATCACAACCAATACCGGCAGTCCCTGCCAAAGAAGCGGCGTGCCATGCTTCAACGTGAGCGACTTGATGGGATCTCCCGCCGCCAACCCGTAGGCGAAACAAGCGCTCATGACCCCGGACAGCGTGGCCACAGCAACTCCCTTTTTCAGGTCGAATTCCTTAATTGCGGCCTTCTGTTGTTCAGGAGACATAATCCTTTCTTTGTAAACGCCTGCCAATCCGGCAAGGGCGATACCAACCAAGCAGACAACAATGCCGAGAAGAATCACTCGTCCCGAGTTTGTTCCCAGGACTTGCGTCATGAACTCACCACGAAAGATCGGCGGCATCAGCGTTCCAAAGGCAGCACAGAGCCCAAGCACAACCGCCATACCGAGCGACAGCCCCAGATAGCGCATCGTCAATCCAAACGTCAGGCCACCGATCCCCCACAGCAGGCCGAAAAAGAAAGTCCAGAAGAGCGTGATTTTGGGAGTCTCGGATAGAACTGCTTCCAAATCTTTCGTGATCAGCAGGCCCAGGAACCAGGGCGCAATGATCCAACTGAAAATGCCGCCCGCGAGCCAAAACGTTTCCCAGGCCCAATGTTTCACGCCGCGATAGGGCACGTAGAAGCTGCCGGACGCAAGACCACCGAGCCAGTGCAGAATCACCCCGAGAGCAGGATTTGGAGTCATGTCGTCCTAAAGTGCGGACTACAGATGGAACACTTCTTCTAACGGATGCATCGCAAGATCTAGCAACACACCGTCAGGCTGCACGAAAAAGCCAGCCATTTCGCGTTGCCAGCGTTCATTCACTTCTCGTTTGGCCATCTCTGCTCGGGCACGGTCGAAATCCGCAGTTTCCAAATAGCCCACGAGCAGCCCGTCAGATCCGAGAAATAGCGAATAATTGTTCCATCCGGTCTCACGCAATGCGGCCTGCATTTCCGGCCATACAACACGATGGCGTTGTTTGTACTCCTCCAGACGATTTGGCTTCACCCGCAGCACAAAACACACGCGCTTCATGAGGTCCTCGCCTATCGTAGGAATGCTTCGGACAACCCGCCGTCCACAGGGATCACATGACCAGTGGTCTTCGCGCTCTGGTCACTGGCCAACCACACAATCGCATTTGCACAGTCTTGGGGAAGAATCGGCTGCTTCGTCAATGTGCGCAGTGCATAGAACTCCGCCAGTTTGGCGCGCAGGTCTTCCGTTGATTCCGATTCCGAGAACCCAACCGCATATTTCTGAAGTGACTGGATCACTCGATCGCGTGGGAACATCGTCGAATCGGCCACAACCGTTGCGGGAGCAATTCCGTTTACTCGGACTTGCGGCCCAAGACGAATCGCGAGCTCGCGAATCAGATGGTTCAGCGCTGCCTTGCTCGTATCGTAGGCTTCGCTTTCGTTCTTCGGAACCACCGCATTCGCTGAGCCCGTCAGAACCAGGGTCGCTGGCAGATTCTGGTCTGTGAATACCCATTCGCTTTCGCGGGCCAGCAGATAATTTCCCGTCACGTTCACTAAAAACGTTTTTGCCCATTGGGCAGGTGTCAATTGGCTACCCGCTTCCCGGACAGGATAGATCGCTGCGGTGTTCACAATGCCGTCGATGCCACCAAACTTAAGGACCGTGAACTTGACTGCCTCCGCCAGACTCTCGGGCGAGCCAAGTTCGACCGCCGTGTGCGCCACAAATTCGGGAGTGGCAAGCGCGCCGGCTTCTTCCGCCGCCTTCCTTGCGCCAAGACTGTCGGCGTCCGCGATGACGATATGTGCGCCTTTCTGTGTGAGCAGCAGGGCTGTCTTTCGGCCTATTCCACTAGCACCACCAATCACAAGCAAGATCCTGCGACTGAATTCCGACTCGCTAGGCATACGCTGTAACTTGGCCTCTTCGAGCGCCCAGTACTCAATGCGAAACGCTTCGGAACGAGGGAGCGCAACATAATTGCGGAATTGTTCAAAGGCGGTAGATTGCTCTGCACGGCGCGCCTGCGGCAGAGGATGTCTGGCTTCCTTGTCTTCGAGGGCATTTGCACCGGCCATCACGTGAATTGCATTGAGGAAGAACTCTGTCGCGATGCGCGCTTCCTTCTTGTTCTTGCCAAATCCGAACAAGCCGAGGCCCGGTACGATTACAACGGAAGGATTGGAATCACGCAATTTTGGGGAGTCGGACGTCGCCCATTTACCGTAATACTTCTTATAATCGGCCCGGTATTCCGCGAGCTGTTCGTGAATCCTGCTCTTCAAGACATGCAAGTCCTCGTTGGCAGGATTCCACCGAAGAAAGAGCGGGCATATCTTGGTTCTCAGAAAGTGGTCCGGGCAACTCGTGCCTAAAGCGCCGAGTTCTCTTGACCACTTCGAACCAGCAAAGGTCAGAGCGTCTTCGTGATCCGAATAGTGCGCGATGACGCGGCAGTTCGACGACAGTGCGCCTCGCAATGCAGGGAGGATTTGCGCCGCCACCTTCTCGCGCTCGGGGAGTGCCGTGTGTGCCAATCCGCCAAACAGCAGGCCCTTTTTGGCCTGGTGTTCGTGAATGAATTGACCCATCTGATCGATGGTGTAGATACTGTTCAGGTAGCATTCCCGCTGCGTGTGGCCCCAGGTGAACAAACCGTGGCTGCCTAGAAGAATGCCTTCAGCCCTGGGATTCTCTTTCACAGTGCACTCCAACATCAGTGCCAACTCAAAGCCCGGCCGTTGCCAGGGCAACCAGACAATGTTCCGGCCAAATTTTCCGTTGAACTCTTCCAGTTTCCGCTTGCCATTCGCGCTGGCGGCTAGCGCGATGGCCCAGTCAGGATGCAAGTGATCCACGTGCGGGAATGGAAGAAAGGCATGAAGCGCAGTGTCAATCGATGCGGCAACACGGTTTTCGCCGAACGCTGCCAGCGCGTAGTAATGCACCATCTCATCTTCGTGCGCCTCTCCGCGATATAGCTTCTTAAGTTGTTCGAGGCGATCCAAATGGAGCAGCGCAAAGCCGGATTCTTTGATCGATCCCAGATCGCCGCCGCTGCCCTTGACTGCCAGGACGCGAACTAATTTGCCAGTGAAAGGGTCGGGCAGTTCTATTTTTGAACTGGTATTGCCGCCGCCGAAGTTCGTAATGCGCAGATCGGCGCCAAGTAAATTGGAGCGGTAGTGCAAAAGCCCCAGCTGGCCCAGGGCTGATTCTCTGACTCGTTCGTCGTCCCACAAGTCCTTCAGATGAGTGGTTTCCTTAAGTTCAGGCATAAATGCACTCGCAGTACTGTTGGAAACGTCCAGTCTGCCGCTCCCAAATATCGGTTCCAAACGGCTCGAACACTTCGGTGGGAAATGAGCGATCTATGATCTCGCGGACCTCTTGCAAGGAGCTCGCGCCACCGGTGGCCAATATCTGGACGCCAGCGTTGCCCAGCGCGGTAGCTTCGGCAGGTCCAGCGAACACTCGTTTTCCCGTTGCATCCGCAGTGAGCTGATTCAGCAGACCGTTTTTCGATCCGCCACCGATCACCCGAATTTGCCCGATTTCCTGCCCTGTCAAGTACTCGATATTTCTGACCACCACTCGATACTTCAGCGCCAGGCTCTCCAGAATCGTCCTGACGTACCCTCCCGGAGTGGAGGGAGGAGGCTGGTGCGTCTTCGCACAGAATTGATCGATCGCAAGGAGCATGTCGTCCGGGCGCAGAAATGACTCGTCATCGGGATCAATCAAAGAAGAGAACGGAGATTCTCTTTCTGCCAATTCCATCAGCTCTCGATAGTCGAACTCGTGCCCCCTTGCGGCCCACGATCGCCGGCAGCAGTGCAACATCCATAAGCCCATTACATTTTTCAAGAATCTAGTTGTCCCGTTTACGCCGCCTTCGTTGGTGAAGTTCAACTGAAGCGACTCTGGCGTAATTACTGGAGCATCCAACTCGATGCCAATCAGAGACCAAGTCCCCGAGCTCAGAAACGCCGTTCCTTCACGAGCTCTGATAGCGGTCACTGCAGAACCTGTGTCATGCGAGGCTGGGGCAATGACTGGAGTGCCGGAAAGAGAACTGCCATGAGCAAGTTCCGGCAGCAAAGTCCCTATCGTCGAGCCAGGCTCCACGATGTGCGCTGGCAAGTCTGAGGGAAACTCCAGCCGGTCGAGCAAATCGGTAGCCCAGTTACGCTTCACCGGATTCAGCATCTGTGTTGTGCTTGCATTGGTGAATTCACATACCGCATTGCCCGTCAGCCAGTAATGGAACAAGTCCGGAATTGTCAACAGTCGTTCCGCAGCTTCGAAAATCCGAGGGGTTTTCCACTTTGCAGCGAACAATTGATACACGGTATTGATTGGCATGAACTGGATTCCGGTCATCCGGTAGATCTCTTCCTTGCTGACAATTTGAAAGACCTCCTCCATTACGCGATTCGTGCGTGTATCGCGGTAATGGTAAGGGTTCTGGAGCAGTTCCCCTCGATCTCCCAAGAGCGCATAGTCGACGCCCCAGGCGTCAACCCCGATCGCCTCCAGTTTTGTCTTGTCCAGCCTGGCGAGCGCCCTTCCCACTTCCCACCATAAGCGCGCAACGTCCCAGTGCAGAGAACCACCGTAAGATACGGGCTCATTTGGAAATCGATGGACTTCCTCAGTCCTGATGGTGCCTGCGTGCAAATGCACCAAAACGGCGCGGCCGCTTTCAGCGCCAAAATCAAATGCAAGATAAGTCTTGGTTGGCCCGCCACTAGGCATAAGAAGTGACGCTTTGCGAGTTCCGTGCTGCCCGTTCCTTGGTAATGCGCTGCAAGTATCCGCTCTCGCGAAATGCGTTCAAGGGATCTGTTGGCAGCCCTTTGGAAGCACGCCATTCCTGGATCGCAGGTCTTACGTCCGTCGCAAAGGCGTCCTGCAATATGGACTCGGCTCGTAGCAGATCGGCGTCGTTTTGCGCTTCGGCGAGCTTTTCGTGGTCGACGAGTGCCGCTTTCGAATGGAGCTGCTGTGCCATGGTCACCGTCTGAATCATGGCCTCGATCTTGCCTTTCAGGTTGTGGCTTTGGTCGATCATGTACGCGATGTCGGCACGTTTCCCAGTCTCCCATTCGAAATAGAGGATTTCATGAAAGATCCGGAAAACCTGGTAAGGATCAATCGACCCCATGGTCAGATCATCGTCGGCGTAGCGGCGATCATTGAAATGAAATCCCCCAAGCATGTTCTCCGACAAAAGCCATGCCACAATTTGCTCGATATTCTGTGACAAATAGTGGTGCCCCGTGTCGACCAGAACCTTGGCTCTCGGACCTGCTGCGCGCGCCATCAACAGGGACATGCCCCAATCGGCGAGATCGGTGTGATAGAAGGCCGGCTCGAACGGCTTGTATTCCACAAGCATCCGTTGATCGGCAGCCAGTCCGACATGGGAGGCTCGGAGATATTCCTCGAAACACCGCTTTCTTTGGCGGATGTTCGCAGTGCCCGGATAGTTTGAGCCGTCTGCAAACCACAAGGAGATATCACGGCTATTCAGACGCTGGGCGATCGCAATACTCTCTTTGACATGCTGCAGCGCCTGTTCCCGAATGGATAGATCGGGATTGCCGAACGATCCGTACTTGTACACTTGCTCTTGAAACAGGTTAGGGTTGATCGAGCCAGGCCGGATACCATAGCGCTCGGCCAGCTTATTCACTGTGTCCGTACTCTGGATTCCTTCGGGAAGGTCCCACAGAACATGCAGCGCCACCGTGGGGCAAACGCCCGTGAGTAACTGAACCTGACCTGCGTCGCTGAGCTTTTCTTCGAGAGTCGCAGCGGCAGCCGCCTGAGTAAACTTCCCAAAGCGAGTTCCGGTATTTGCGAAACCCCAGGAAGGAATTTCGATGCGGAATATTTCCAGAGCTTGGAATACCCTGTCTGTTTCCTGTAATCGCATATGATTCCCGGAGGGTACATTTCTACCGCGCTCCAAGTCACGATATTTCTTTCCAAAGGGCGGCGTTTCGCATTACAGAACGCCGAATTTGCATTTCTCTCTGTAGGAAGCGGTGACAGCGCAAGGGTTTCGGCTAAGTACTGGGGCTAGCCCTTGCGGCCCTATTGCAGATAGCTTTGCCTAGATTTCGCTTGGCAAAACGCTGTGACAGGTTTATGGTGCTGTTCCTATGGACCGCGATGTCCGTTCCCGGGACGCTTATCTCGTTAAATCTGTTGTTCACTCCTCTCGGCTGCTTACTGCATTCCGCTCTCCTGGCGAAGCCCTGCCACTCAGAGAAATCGCCTCGCGGAGCGGCCTCCCGAAGACGATGGCGTTTCGGCTGCTGTATACGCTGGAGAGATGCGGTATGGTGGAAAAGGTGGGGGAGAACCTCTATCAATCCTGTCTTCGGCCCTGGAGACAAAAACTTTATCGTCTCGGATACGCCGCGCAGGGAACTGACTATCAATTCTCCAGGGAAGTATCCGCCAGTTTGCAGCGAGCGGCGGCTACAGAAGGAATTGAACTCATTTCGCTCGACAACCGCTACAGTGCGAAGATCGCGCAGCGTAATGCCGACCTGCTGGTGCGCGAAAAAGTGGACTTGGTCATCGAATTTCAAACCGACCAGGATGTCGCTCCGATTGTCGCGGCAAAGTATCGCGAAGCTGGCATTCCCTTGATCGCAATTGATATTCCGCATCCGGGCGCTACCTATTACGGCGCCAACAACTACGAGGCTGGTCTGATTGCTGGTCGCTACCTCGGCCGGTGGGTAAAGGAGAATTGGTACTCAGAGCTGGACGAGATTATCTTGCTTGAGCTAGCTCGCGCCGGAAACTTGCCACGCATGCGACTCACAGGGATTCTGGTTGGCCTGGGCTCGTTCCTGCCCGCTGCGAAGAACTGCCGGATCAAGCATCTCGACGGCGACGGCGAATTGGGGCCGAGCTTTGAAGCCGTGCGCAAGCACTTGTGTTCGACGCGGGCTCGCCGTCAGTTGGTGGGCGCCATTAACGATCCAAGCGCGCTGGGAGCACTGCGCGCTTTCCAGGAAGCGGGCCGCAGCGAGTACTGCGCAATCATGGGGCACAATGCTTCGCCTGAAGGGAGAGCTGAGCTGCGCCAGCCAAACACTCGTCTCCTTGGGTCGGTTGCTTTCTTTCCGGAGCGATACGGTGAGGATCTGATTCGTGTCAGCCTGGATATTCTAAACCGCCGTCCGGTTCCTCCGGCAGTATTTGTGGAACATAAACTGATTACACCGGGTACGGTTGATCACTTTTACCCAAACGATAGCTTAACCCAGGCTGATGCGATTGCCCCTCCTGGGGCGGCTTGCCAGATACATAGAGCCAACCCACTTCAATCACGCATATCGCAGGTTTAACGATACGCTCTTCCGGACGCATTCGCTCGCCTGCGTCGAATGTGACGTGCATGCCCGCGGCGCGCCAGCGGGTGTGTTGAGCCCCGTATGCGGGTTTCGCCCTTACGTTAACCTTTAGAATTCGCATCCGAATGTGTATTGCAATGCAAAATACGCATCCATCGCATCTTCTTGTCAAATGCTCTCTTCCCTCCCCCGATGCCCTATAACCCTCTGAAAGAAGGCGGTGTCTAGTCTCTCTCCTTGAACTCGGAAGTTTTAGCCTGCGAAACGCCAAGATGTGATTACGAAAGCTTTGACCGCCCACCTTGGGCAGGAGTAGAACTGACGCAGTTTTCGAATGGGAAAACAACTTCTCGGAACCTGAAATTGAATTTGCGGTGTCGGCTGCTCCCAAAAGGTGTGCGTGCACACTTTCCTGCTCCCCGAGCGGGCGCAGAACAGAAAGAGGGGGAAGGTGAGAGCGATTCTGACTTGTATTGCGACGCTTGCTCTTTCTGCCGGCGCGGCGGCGCAGACCAATCGCGGGGGCATCAGCGGCACGGTCACGGATAAGAGCGGTGCAGTGGTGCCGCAAGTAACGGTCACGATAACCAATGTCGGAACGAATGAGACGTATCGCGTGACCACGTCCAAACAAGGCGCTTATAGTGTCCAGAATCTTAATCCGGTCGTTTATAAGGTTGAAGTTGATGTGCCTGGGTTCAAAAAAGCGATTGTCGAGAATGTTAAAGTCGATACGGCGACCATTGCCACGGTGAACTTGACCTTAGAGCCTGGGAATCTAGCTACCGAGGTGCGGGTCACCGAACAGGCACCTTTGCAAAACTCTGAAAATGGAACGCTGGGCCAGACTATCTCAGAACGCTTGCTGACCGATGTTCCGCTGGCCAACCGCAGCGTGCTCGACCTAGCGGTCGTGACTCCCAACATATCGGGAGATGTTGGAACGGAAGATCCAACGATTAATGGTAATGCCGTGCCGGTTCCCGGCTTCAATCTGAGCATCAATGGCGGCAGACCCGGTTCGACTTACATGATCGCGGACGGAGTCAGCAACACAGGCGTTGGCCTAGGACGCGAAGTGGTGTCTTTTTCTCCGCAAACCGTTCAGGAAATAACCGTCCAAACTTCGTCTTACTCAGCGGCATTTGGTCACACGGGCGGCGGTGTCATCAACGTGACAACCAAGTCGGGCACCAACGACTACCATGGCACGGCAACGGTGTACCACCGGAACCCGACCACGAATGCGGCTCCCTGGACGAACGCAACGGTGAACCGTCCTAAATCAAACCTTCGCTACACGCAAATGTCGTTTGATCTCGGCGGCCCGGTGCGTATTCCCAAACTCTACAATGGACGCGACCGGACTTTTTTCTTCGCGTCAGTCGAGCCGCGGTACGAGTCAGATAGCACACAGGGAGATACCCTGCTCCCCATCGACGCCATGCGCAACGGCGATTTCAGTAATTTAACCAACGTGAACAACGGCTGGGGTCCTACTAACGTCGTGACCGAGTTTGAGCAAACCCTTGGCCGCACACTGAGAACCACGCAAGACAACACTATCTACCAACAGTTCAATCCGGTCACAGACAGCAACGGCAAGCAACAACTGCAGCTGATAGCACTGGGAACCAAGACCGGCGGATGTGGAGCCGGCTTTACGGTTTACTGTCCCTTTCCGGGAAACATCGTGCCGTCAAGTTTTGTGGATCCTGTGGCCCAAAAAATCCTTCAGTTCGAGCCTCATGCAGGCGCTTATTTCATCAATGGAAACGGCGATCTCGCGAATTATGTAGGGACAAGTTCTGTTCGGGACGATCAGTTGCGATATCTGGTGCGCCTTGACGAAATTATTACACAGAAAAATCGTGCATTCTTTCGTTACACGTCCGTCCCGATAATCGGGGTTTATGGAAACAACAGTCCACTAAACACCACCGGGGCCAGCTACAGTAGTTCGCGTCAATATGCGGTGGGTGACACTCAAACGATTTCGCCGTCGATCTACAACGAAGTGCGGTTTAACTATACCTATGCCAGGTTCAGCGGAACTTTCTCCCCAGAGTTCGACATCATGTCCGGACGAAACTTGAGCACGGATCTGGGGCTGCCCAGCTTGACCAAAGGCGGTCTGCCCTTGTTTACCTTTGGCGGTGCCAGCAGCCGCCGTACGAATGGCGCGGATATTGGAGCGGGAAGTTCCCAGATTAACGACAATAGCGAGAAGCAGTACCAAATTGTGGACAATCTATTCATTTCCCACGGCAGTATGACTTGGACCGTCGGGTTCGAACTGAACCAGCAGAGTCTGGACACCCTTCAGTACAACTTCGCCGCGGGAGGCCGCTATGGTTTTCGGTTCAATCAGACGGCCAGCGGTGGGAGCGCCAATTCCGGTGGAATCGTGTGGGCGAGCTTTCTGGAGGGCGCAATCAACGACAATCTGCTCGCCACTTCCGTCGTTCCTTATAGTTATAGCTGGAGAGGCGCGGCTGGATTTGTCCAAAACGATTGGAAGCTGCGCCCGAATCTGACCTTGAATCTCGGCGTGCGCTACTCGCTGCAAATTCCTCGCGCCGAGGCGAACAACCTCCAGGGTTATTACGTGCCCGCAAAAGCGCAGAGCATGCCGATCCTTTACGATTATTCCAAAACCACTCCAGCGGCAGCGACGTCGATATCGCAAGTGCGTATTGTTGCTGGCGGTGGCGGAGCGGCTCCTAATGGCAGCACGCTGAATCTTCCCACGTCCGTCAGTTCCGTGTCGGTCGTACCCTTTGCCTACAGTGGAGTCTCTGGAAATTCACGATACGTAACACCCATCAATTGGACCGACTTCGAACCGCGCTTTGGGTTCGCGTATGTCCCTCGGCTACTCGGCATGAATAATTACGTGGTTCGCGGAGGTTACGGACTCTCTCATGTTCCGCTGACAGGTCAGAACCGGCAGCCTCTCCCGAACTTCGGTGGTCCCCAGGCTTTGCCCTCCGCAAATGCCGCCTTTGCGCAGACGCTCTCTGGAAATCCGCCCAATGTGGTGCCGCAAACGCCGCAGCAGGCCGTGGGTCTCGGAAATGCCACCAACGGGCTATCGTATATAAACAGCATTAACCTTCCGGGAGCCATTCTGTCCTCGAATACCAAAACGCCCTACGTTCAGAATTGGAATTTATCGCTTTCGCGATCGTTTGGGACCAACACGGTGGTTGAGGTGGCTTATGTGGGAGCAAAAGGCACCCATCTATTCCTGCCTCAAATCAACGTCAATTTGTTCGACCAGAATTGGGTTGCGTTTTTGGAAGCCAATGGCGTGAGCGCTTTTAACACGAGGATTCTGGACCCGCTGGGCCGCTGCGTTGCTGGCAACGTTCCTGATATCGCCGGATCCCGGTGCAGTGGTGTCGCTGGTCACAGCGTTATACAAGTTCCCATCGGAACGCTGTATTCCAACTTTCCGGGTTTTTCAAACGTATTCACTTTGAATGACGCATCGGCCAACAGCATACGACATGCAGGCTATATAAGTGTGGTGCATCGTCCGCTTCATGGCCTTACCTGGAGCACAAACTATACCTACGGCAAGTCCATTGATGACGCATCCAATGCGTCTCCGGACAAGAATGTGCTTACCAGCAGCAATCTGCCCGGAGGCCAGATTACTTTTGGAGGAACGCCAGCGGGCGACCGTGCTGTTTCCACGTTCGACGTGAAACACGTTCTCAACGTCCTGGCTCTATACGATCTGCCCTTGGGACACGGTGAGAGATTTCTAAGCCACGCCTGGGGACCCGTAGATACAGTCGTCGGCGGATGGACCGTATCAGGTGTCGAACGTTTTTATAGTGGATTTCCGTCCGTCGTTACCCAGGCGTTTGCAAACGATCGGGGCACGACGGTAACTCACGATATTCGGCCTAACCTTGTTCCCGGTGTGCCGATCGTCAATCCATTGTTCGATCCCAAATGCCCGGTGGGCAATCTATGCCAGCCGTATATCAATCCTGCCGCTTTCGAGGAGGCACCCGTCGGTCAACTGGGCAACGCGCCGCGCACGCTGGACGGCGCACGTGGTCCCTGGCAGCAGACTCTGGACCTCTCTGTGCAAAAGAATTTCAAAATCAGCGAGAGGTGGCGCATTCAATTACGCGTTGATGCGCTCAATGCTCTGAATCATTCGATTTTCCGCACCGTTCCGAATAACTTTGGCGGGACCGACATTTGGGGAGGCGGAGGGGGCGGCCTGAACACCGGTACCTTGAGCACGACGGATTACAACAACTGGGCAATCGCTAACAGTCAACCTCAAACCACTCAGCCCGGAGGAATGGCGCTTTTGAGCCAGATCAACGCCATGATCAACGCCTTCCGGCTTCCTCCCCCTCCGGGCTCGAACGCCGGAGCGCTCGGCGCGCTACCGGCGAGTTTCTTTACGGTTCCTGTGCCGCAGGGTTTTACGTTCACGAACGCGAATTCTTTCGACATCAGGACATTGGAAGGCTACAAACTCTTCCGGGTGAAACAGGACTACGGTCCCACTGGGGGGTCGGGGAGGCTTTTTGTCCCTACGATGAGCTCGCGGTATCTTCAGTTCGGCCTTAGAGTATTTTTCTGATGTTGCTGAGAGCAAACTTCAAGGGACGCTATGATGCGAAGTTCGGCTGTGATGTTTCTACCGAGTGCGTTGATGATGGCCGGATCGCTCGTCGCTCAAGAGAAGCAGCCAGCGGAATGGGTTGATCCGTCGACTGGTCACCGCATCGTTCGCTTATCTGACGAGCCGGGTAGTGCCAGCTTTTACTTCCATCAGAACGCCTACAGTGCGGACGGCGACTTGATGGTCTTCACCACGCGCCAGGGGCTTTCCGTCATCAATCTCAACACGCGCAAGATTCGGCCACTGGTTGAGGGCCGCGTCAGCCACGTCGTTGTGGGCCGCAAAACCCGCCAAGTCCTTTATATCAAGGATGACACGATCTACGCCACGAACTTGGATACCGGGGCTACGCGTGCCATCGTTACTAAGCCAGAGCTGCGATCGGGATCGGGTTTGGCGGTGAATGCGGACGAAACGCTGCTGGCTGGCAGCCTCGTCGATGATCCGAAGGCGCAGCCAGCCGCGGCCCCGCCACAGGCAAAGCCCGAGGAGCACAGCGATAACCCACCCGGTAAGGGCGAAATGATGGAGCGACGGCTGGCCGCGCGCATTCCGATGGCGCTCTATACAATCGATATCAAGACCGGGAAGCTCAGTACCTTCAACCACAGCACAGATTGGTTGAACCACGTACAGTTCTCGCCGACCGATCCTACGCTTCTCCTGTTTTGCCACGAGGGACCTTGGCACAAGGTGGATCGCATCTGGACAATCCGCACGGACGGCACTGGCCTGCGCAAAATCCATACGCGAACGATGGATATGGAAATTGCCGGCCATGAGTTCTTCAGTTCCGACGGCAAGATCATCTGGTACGACTTACAGACGCCGAAGGGGAAGGAGTTCTTGCTGGCGGGTGTCGTGGTGGCTACCGGCGAAGCCATCCGCTACAAGGTGCAGCGCTCTGAATGGTCGGTGCATTATAACGTCTCGCCTGACGGAAAGCTTTTTGCGGGTGACGGGGGCGGTCCGAGCAGCGTCGCTGCTCCTGGCAACGGCCAATGGATTTATCTGTTCACGCCGCACGCGGGTACCTTGCAAGCCGAGAAGCTGGTAGACCTCTCGAAACACAATTACCGTCTGGAACCCAACGTGACTTTTACGCCTGACGGTAAATGGTTGGTCTTCCGCTCGAATATGTTTGGTCCGACATTCGTATTTGCAGTTGAATTGCAGAAAGCGCAGTAGACCATTTTATGCGGCTCGTTGCCCGCGTCGATCTTGAGAAAGGATCGAAGTGCAGGCCAATTCAATGCGTGTTTCATGCCAAGCACTCTCTTGCAGATGAGAACCGTAAGACCGGCTATCGGGCCAATTCGACCCGGCGCATCCGGATGCTGTGTCGAACTGGAACTTGCCGCCGAGCCCGTTCATGACGAGAAACCGGATGGCAATTGATCTCGATTTTAGAAAACCTGATGTAGAGATCGACGCGTGATTCGACAATCCCTCTCACTCTCGCCCGGCTTCCACAGAATGAGACTGCGGGTGTGTCGACAGGAAACAATTAGCAGGTCCGTTTTCCGCGACCGCTCTGCGAAGGCTCAGGTTCTGCACTCGATGAGTGCGAGGTTGGTGCTGGTATTCCTTGCGATTCTGCTAGCAGTTCCTGCAGCGTGTGCCAATGTCACCGTGCCCGATGTGATTAGCAACTCCATGGTATTGCAGCACGATCAAATAGTACCAATCTGGGGAACAGCAGACCCCGGCGAAACAGTGGTCGTGAAGTTTGCCTCTCAGACGCAGACCGCACAGGCCGGCGCCGACGGCAAATGGCAAGTCACACTGAAGTCGATGTCAGCCAGCATTACGCCCAGTACGATGACGATTTCGGGCAACAACACGATCACGCTGGACGACGTGCTCGTCGGAGAAGTCTGGATCGTCTCAGGCCAGTCGAACATGCAGTTCACGCTGGCGGAGAGTGCGGACGGCCAAGCTGCGATTGCTGCCGCCAACGACCCGGCCATCAGACTATTCAACATAAGCCGCAAGGTTGCTTTTCAGCACGAGTCCGGCCCGCTCGCACTGTGGCAAGCGGTTTCCCCCGAGTCGGTACGAGGGTTCTCGGCTGCTGGATACTATTTTGCTGTTCAATTGCGTAATGCGCTGCACATGCCCGTCGGCGTAATCAATTCGTCCTATGGCGGAACGCAAGCCGAGGCTTGGACGCCGGTGGAATACCTACTTGCTTCTCCCTATCTGCAGCCCTGTGTCGAGCGTACTAAAATCTGGGATGAGGAACGGCCGCGAGTTAAGGCGGAATACGAGCAGCGGATGCAGCAGTGGCGCGAAGCCGCGGAAAAGGCGAAGGCGGAAGGTAGGCGACCGCCATCAGAACCACGACTACCCGATGCGCTGCGCGAAAGCCGCATTGCCGCGTCGATTTATGATCGGATGATCGCCCCGCTCATTCCGTTTGCCATTCGGGGCGTGATCTGGTACCAGGGCGAATCCAATGAGGACCGCGCACAGCAATATGAATTGCTGCTCCCCACCTTGATCAAAGCGTGGCGCGAACGCTGGGGCGAAGGCAACTTCCCTTTCGGCATTGTGCAGTTGCCAAATTACCGCGACGCACGCCCGCAACCGTCAGACGAACCGTGGAGCTTCTTGCGCGAAGCACAACGCCGTACTGCGCTGGCCACGGCGAACAGCGGTCTGATCGTCACGATCGACATCGGCGAAGTGCACGATATTCACCCGAAAGACAAGCTCGACGTCGGCAAGCGGATGGCGCGCTGGGCGCTGGTCACTGCTTATCACCAGAAGATGACGGCGTCAGGCCCGGTGTTTCGCAACGCAAAGCTGAAAGGCTCGAAGTTGGTGCTGACTTTCGATGATGTTGGCAAGGGATTGCGCATCCGCGGAGGCGGCAAGCTTGAAGAATTCGCCGTGGCCGGAGCCGACCACCAGTGGCACTGGGCCAGCGCAAAAATTGAAGGCCGGAACCGCCTCGCTGTCTGGTCTGACGCCGTACCTCAGCCGGAAGCGGTGAGATACGCATTCAACAGCAATCCACGAAACCCCAACCTCACCGACGACACAGGCCTTCCCGCCGCACCGTTCCGCAGCGACAGTTGGCCCGGGCCAACAGATGGGAAACGTTGACACGCGCGCTACGACATACTTAGCGATTTGAAATGAAACATCTCCTTCTGCTCATAACCGCATTCATTGTGTTTCCGCCTTCGGCGTCTGCCTCGGAAACGGGCCGCCAGCGATTCCGTATGGACTTCGACTGGCGATTCACGCTCGGCGACCCGCCCAGTGCGGAAAAAGCAGCTTTCGACGACAAAGCGTGGCGCGAGCTGAACGTACCGCACGACTGGAGTATCGAGGGTCCGTGGTCGAAAGACAATCCCTCCGGTTCTGCAGGCGGCTACGCGCCCATCGGCATCGGGTGGTATCGAAAAAGCTTCCATGTGCCACAGGAGTTCAGTGGCCGCCGCGTATTGCTTGATTTCGATGGCGTCTTCAACCGTTCTGATGTTTGGATCGACGGGCACAAAGTTGGGCACAACGAGTACGGCTATATCGGTTTCGAATGCGACCTGACACCCTGGATTCGTGTCGATCGCGACAACGTGATCGCGGTTCGTGTGGACAACCTCCGGCAAGCGAGCCGGTGGTATACCGGCAGCGGTATTTACCGCCATGTATGGCTTGTCGTGACGAGCCCGCTGCATGTTGCAAACTGGGGAACGTTTGTAACGACGATGCCGCAGATCACCCCTGCGGAGGCGCAAGTAAGGATTCTGACGACGCTGCACAACGACTCCGACGAATCGCGCAACGTGGCCCTCGTGACGCGTATCGTCGATCCAACAGGCAAACCGGTGTCTAACCGCGAATCAGCACTCGAGGTCGCGCCGCGAGCGGAAGTCACTGTCACACAAGAGTCCGCCGTTCCGAATCCGCAAATGTGGACACTCGAAACGCCAATGCTCTACCACGCTATCACCGAGGTGCGCGAGGGCAACCAACTTTCGGATAACTACGAAACACCGTTCGGCATTCGCACCGTTCGTTTCGACGTGAACAATGGATTTATGCTGACCGGAAAGCGTGTGGTCATCAAGGGCGTGTGCCTGCACGATGATCTGGGCGCACTGGGTACGGCGGTGCTCGAGAGTGGAATCGAGCGGCGATTGAAAATACTGAAGACGATCGGCGTGAATGCTATTCGCCTGAGTCACGACGCCCATTCTCCGGAAATACTCGACCTCGCGGACCGCCTGGGCCTTCTGGTGTTCGATGAGGCGTTCGACAAATGGGATGGGTTCCTGCCGGACGGTACCGGGTGGAGACACGATCTTCGCGCCACAATCCAACGCGATCGCAATCATCCCAGTATATTCATCTGGAGTGTTGGCAACGAGATGACTCCGCACATGTACATGCGTGAAGGCACGCTTCTATATCAGGCCATGCAGGATTTCGTGCACCAGATTGATCCCACGCGCCCGGTCACGGCGGCGCTGCACCCAGTCCGCAACAGCAAGGGAGAGCGCGACGCTCCGTTAGCGGAAATCGCGAACTACATGGACGTCATCAGCATGAATTATCAAACGCTCTGGTATGCGCGTGACCACGAGCAACACCCGCATCAGGTTCTGCTGGGCAGCGAGACGCACGTTCACCAGGTCGATCTGAATGCTCCGCGCGATCCAAAGGACAACTCCAGCAATCAGTGGTGGGGGACGAGGGACTACAGCACGAACCAGAATTTTCCGTACGTCGCGGGCCAGTTCATCTGGGCGGGTGTCGATTACCTCGGCGAGTCCGGCGCGTGGCCGAGCAAGGGATATCGCACGACGCTGGTTTCCACTACCGGCTTGCGGAAGCCGTTCTCTTACTTCATTCAGAGCCTCTACACCGATCATCCGATGGTGTGGATCGCAGTGGATAACCCCGAATACAAGAAGCAGCCCAAGCGCGACTCCGCTCAGAACTGGCTTGCATTGCGTTCCGACTGGAATCTCCCTGCAAATCTGCAAACGCTGCGCGTCTATACGTTCACCAACGCATCGGTCGTGGAATTGTTCCTCAACGGAAAGTCTCTCGGGAAGAAGCGCGCTATTGATTACTCGGACCGGATCATCACCTGGGACGTTCCCAATGAACCGGGAGCTCTGCGCGCTGTTGCGGAAGACAACGGTGGTGCGGTGGAAGCCGTACACGAGTTGCAGACTGCTGGCAAGCCGGTGCGGTTGGTGTTGGTGCCGGAACGTACGACGGTTGACGCCACCGGAGAAGATCTCTCGTATGTCGATGTGCGCGCCTTGGACGCTGCTGGCCGCGTAGTACCGGAAGCGCAGAACAATGTGCATTTCGAAATCAGCGGGCAGGGCACGCTCGCAGCCGTTGACAATGCCGATTTCGACAGCCCGGAAGCGTTCAAGAGTAACCAGCGCGAATTGCGCGGCGGACGTGCGCTAGCGATCATCCAGTCGGCGCGGCAACCTGGCGCGATTCGGGTGGTAGCACACGCAGAAGGATTTCAAGATGCAACGGTGGAGATTCAGGTTAGGCCGCCCGCCTATCCGATTTCCACGCTGCCTTAATACAGGCACGAAAATGAGGACCCTTGAATAAACACTTTTCTCGTCGTGAGTTCATTGCCGGTGCTTCCACGAGTTCTGCCGCTTTACTGCTACACAACTGGTTACCTCCTCAAAGCGACTCGGCAACGCGAGTGCTGGTCCGCGCGGACGATGAAATTGGCGTCATTCGACCGGAATTGCACGGTCAATTTGCCGAACACCTTGGATCTTGTGTCTACGGCGGATTGTGGGTGGGCAAAGACTCGCATATCCCAAAAATCAACGGATACCGCAAGCAGGCTGTCGAATATCTTCGCGAATTGGGAATTCCCGTCGTGCGATGGCCGGGAGGCTGTTTTGCTGACGATTACCACTGGCGCGACGGCATCGGCCAAGCTTCGCAGCGCCCGAAGCGGGTGAATATTCATTGGGGCGGGTACGTAGAGGACAACAGCTTTGGCACTTATGAGTTCATTGGGCTTTGCCATTTGCTGGGTGCCGAGCCATATTTTGCTGGGAACGTAGGTAGCGGTTCGCCGCAGGACATGCGATTGGATCGAATACTGCAACTATCCATCCGGCAGCGCTCTCGCCACCGAGCGCGCCCGGAATGGTTCACCGGACCCTTTTCGTGTTCACTACTGGGGAGTAGGCAATGAGAGCTGGGGTTGCGGAGGCGCGATGCGACCGGAGCACTACTCCGACGTGTATCGCAATTTTGCAACCTACTTACGCGACTTCGGGGATAGCAAATTGTTTCTCATCGCCTGTGGGCCAAATTCCAACGACGTTCAATGGACGCGCGGCGTGTTGGATGGCTTTCGCCGCCAGATGCCGAACGGCGTCGCGATGCACTACTACTCGAGCGGCTCGGATGCTCCAACGAACTTCACTCCGCAGCACATGAACGACCAATTCTCAAGCTTTGCAAAGATCGAACAGGCCGTGATTCAGCAACGCGCCTTGCTCGACAGCTATCCGGGAGGCCAGAAGATCGGATTGCTGTTAGATGAATGGGGCGTTTGGGACCGCAATCCAAAAGAGGATGAGCAGCACTACGGTCGCCTGTGGCAACAGAGGACCATGCGCAGCGCGGTGGCAGCGGCGTTGGGTTTAAATCTATTTAACCGTCAAGCCGACAAACTGTTCATGTGTAATATCGCGTAGATGGTGAACGTGCTTCAATCGCTGCTGCTCACGGATGGCCCCGAAGGGCTCCATTGCGTCCGTACGACCACGTATCACGCGTTTGCTCTGTTCAAGGCCCACCGATCCAACACCGCGGTCCGAGTGGAGACGGATGCGTCGTCAGAACCTGGCATTTCAGTGTCGGCGTCGAAATCTGGAAACACATTAATCCTTACCGTCGTAAATCCGCGACTTGATGCGGATACCGCAGTCGCCTGCACTCTGCGTGGTGTGCGCGCCGTCAGCGGTGCCGCGCAAATCCTTCACCACCCCGACTTGAACGCCGCCAACACGTTTGACAGTCCCGACCGAATTATTCCACAGGCGTTGCCGGTGAGTGTCGAGCCTCAACGCATCCGGATTGAGCTGCCGCGGCTCTCGGTGGCGACAGTGACCTTACAAGTCGCCAATTAACGCTGGACGTTAGGTGAGATGGAGGCTCGGACATGCGCATATATCGTCGGGCGATGCTGAAGGCCACTCGACGCCCGCGGTCTCAAGCGGCCTTCCTTTTGGAGTGCTTGCTAACGTGTACTGAAATTCGCAGGCCAGAGAGAAGTCGCACCCGCCATTACCTGGTAGTGCAAGTCGGCCATCCAACGACCCCGCTGCGAAAACTAAGTGATTGCGGCACCGCGTCTTAGTTTGGAATCTATATCGTTCGCAACGAGGATTCGCCGGGATTCTTCATCCGACTCTGCTTCGCCTCTCGCACGTATCTGTGTTAGTATGAATCCCGCATGAGCGCACAAACTCTTATTAGCGGTTTTGGCAGGGACAGCTGCTACCGTAAGCACCGATAGCGAGACGTGCGCAGTATGCAAAGCTTGCAACAGCCTTATTCCACAAGACTTTACGGCAAGTTGTTGATTCCACAGCTGGGGACGTAGTTCAGTTGGTTAGAACGCTGCCCTGTCACGCCTGAGGCCGCGCTGCCTTGTCATTGAGAGCCAGCGTCTTCCATGATTTTCCAAATGCAACCAAATCAGATCGAAGTAAGTGCCGTCACTTCAGCGTGTTAGAGTTTACTAGAGCAGGCTCGGGAAGCTTCAACAGCAAGCCTCAAGGTGCATGCGACTGTATCTTCAGAAGTCATAATAAAAAATCTGGATGCAATTATGGGCCAATTGCGGTTCCCGAGGATTTCTTTGAGGGTCGCGTCGGGCGGTGGTCTCGGCCCGATTTGAATCAGCCCCCTGGTTCTCCCTCTGCTACGATACTTTCGATTCAGCGCG
>Ga0099794_10000167_pt1 | contig 24007 bp, 22 predicted proteins | sample Rivendell_Oct201_10_FD_77320 | JGI IMG/M metagenome (GOLD analysis project Ga0099794, IMG submission 77320) | Vadose zone soil microbial communities from the Eel River Critical Zone Observatory, Northern California, USA -... | ecosystem: Host-associated > Plants > Roots > Rhizosphere > Soil ... | reverse complement strand
TGCGTACTGGCACGGAGTGTTCGGCGGACTCTACCTGCCGCACTTGCGGAACGCGATCTGGCGCCAGCTCGCGATCGCCGAACGCGTGTTGCGGCAAGGCGAACCGCTCTCTTGCGAGGAGATCGATCTCGACTACGACGGATTCAACGAGCTGTGGGTGCACTCCGCTCAGTTCTCGGCGGTGATCAGCCCGCAGCGCGGCGGCGCGATCGAGCTGCTCACCCGCTTCAGTGAACTGACCAACTTCGCCGACGTGCTGACGCGGCGGCGCGAATCGTATCACGAGATTCCCAAGCACTCGGAGCACGATGACGGAGGAAAAGAGGCGGGAACGCAGAGCATCCATGACATCGAGCGCGCATCGCGTCTCACGTCGCTGCCGCCCGTCGACGCCGAGCCGCGCGCGATCCTCGTCGATCGCCTGCTCGGGGACGACGTCACTCACGCGCACTATTCGAATGGCGCGTATACGCCGATCAAATCGTGGGCGGTCGTACCGATGACAGCCGCCGTGAAAATATCCGCGGACACGGCGGTCATCACATTGCGCGCGAATGATCTCGAGAAGCGTTTGACGTTTGACGCCGCCGGTTGCCTCGCCGCCGCCTATTCCTGGAACACCGACGAATTCTCCAAGAACGCGCTGTTTGCTCCGGAACTGTCGCTCGCGCGTGATGTCACGCTGCGTGTACCAAATGTCTCGGAGACATGGCGACATCCGATCACGACGGTCGCGAGGAGTGAACGCGGCTTCGAGGAGACCGTGCAGGGCGTATCGCTGACGCCACGCTGGCCCGCGGGGCTCGGCGGCGCTGTCCTGGAACTCCGGCCTTGAGAGTGCCCCCTGCCCCCCAGCTCGCGGCGCAGCTCGCCGAGGTCGGACGCCTCTGCTATAGCCGTGGATGGGCGCTCGGCACGAGCGGCAACTTCAGCGCCGTCGTCAGTCGTGAGCCGTTGCGGCTCGCCATAACGAGCAGCGGCGTAGACAAGGGATTGCTGACACCGGCTCAGATCGTCGAGATCGACGAGCGTGGCCGCGTGCTGGCGGGTTCCGGGAAGCCATCCGCTGAAGCGAGCCTGCACATAGCGATCGCCCGGACAAAAGGCGCGGGCGCGGTGTTGCATACGCACTCGATCTGGAGCACGATATTATCGGAGGCCGTGAGCGATGACGGACCGGGCCTCGCCATCGAGGGTTACGAGATGTTGAAGGGTCTCGACGGCGTCGCGACGCACGAGCATCGCGAATGGCTGCCGATCATCGAGAACACGCAGGACTGGGTCGCCGCCGTACCACAGGTCGAGGGCATGCTGCGCGAGTTCCCGGCAACCCATGGATTGCTGATCCGGCGCCATGGGCTCTACACGTGGGGCGCGACGCTCAGCGAGGCGAAGCGACAAGTCGAGATTCTCGAGTTCCTGTTGGAAGCGATGGGCAGAAAGCGAGGCAAGGCATGGCAACCGTGAGAATTCCCGCCGAGCGGCGCACGATCACCGATCAGCGCGAAGTGACGAGCTATCTCGCTGGGTTAGGCATCGACTACGAGCGCTGGGCGGGCGAGCAGCGCGTCGCCTTCGACGCGCCGGCTGAGGCAGTGCTAGCGGCATACGCGCCCGAAATCGAGAAGCTCAAGGCGCGCGGCGGCTACGTGACGGCTGACGTGATCGACGTGACGTCGGCGACTCCCGGTCTCGACGCGATGTTGGCGAAGTTCAACACCGAGCACTGGCACGATGAAGACGAGGTGCGCTTCATCATTCGTGGCCGCGGTCTGTTTCACATTCACCCCCAGCGCGGACCGGTGATCGCCATCGAAGTCGAGGCGGGTGATCTGCTCCGCGTACCGCGCGGCACGCACCATTGGTTCGACCTCTGCGCCGATCGCAACATCCGCGCGATCCGACTGTTCCAGGACACGTCGGGCTGGACGCCGCACTACACGAACAGCGGCACCGACAAAGGCTATCAGCCGGTGTGTATGGGACCGAGCTACATCCCGCTGGGGGCAAGCGCCGGAGCTCGACCGAGCTGACGGAAATCCGCGCGATCCTGCTGGACATCGAGGGCACGACGACGCCCATCGAGTTCGTCCATCGGGTGCTGTTCCCGTACGCGCGTGCGCGCGTCCACGACTTCCTCACCCAGCACGCCGCCGATCCCGATGTCCGCGGCGACATCGCCCTGCTCCGCGCAGAGTATGCCGCTGAGCCATCGCACGTCGGACGTCCCGCCTGGAATCCATCCGACGATCGCGCGTCGGCTGAGGCGTACGTCTACTGGCTCATGGATCGCGACAGCAAGTCCACCGGGTTGAAATCATTGCAGGGACGGATCTGGGAAGAGGGATACCGCACGGGAAACTTAAAAGGAAAGGGCGCCGTCTATGCCGACGTGCGACCCGCTCTCACACACTGGCGCGAGGAAGGCAAAGAGATCGCGATCTTCTCGTCCGGTAGCGTGCAAGCGCAGCGCAATCTCTTCGCCAATACGACCGCAGGCGATCTCTCTGCTTTTCTGTCGGGCTACTTCGATACAACAACCGGCCCCAAACGCGCGGCTGCAAGCTATCGTCGCATCGCCGAGCGACTCGGCCACCCGCCCGGAGACGTGCTGTTCATTTCCGACGTCACGGCTGAGCTCGATGCCGCCCGTGAGGCGGGCATGCAAACCGCACTGTGCGTGCGCGGATCCAGTCCTGAAAACCGTTCATCCCATCCTCGCGTCCGCTCCTTTGACGAGCTAGCGTAGCAGCGATGAACATCGCGCTCATCGTCGGCATCGTCGTTCTCGTGTGGGCCGTCTTCACGTTCAATCGGCTCATCCGCCTGCGCCAGCTCGGCGACAATGCGTGGGCCGACATCGACGTACAGCTCAAGCGCCGCCACGATCTCATTCCCTCAGTAGTGGCGGTGGTCCAGGGCCACGCCGGGTACGAGCGCAGTACGCTCGAGGCGTTAACGCAGGCGCGCAGCCGCGCGATCCAGGCTGCCACGGCCGGCGGACCCGCCACTCGCGCCCGCGAGGAAGATCCGCTTGGCAACGCGCTCGGGCGGGTGTTCGCCGTCGCCGAGGCGTATCCGGAGCTGCGCGCGGTCGCGAGCTTCGCCGCGTTACAGACGACGTTGACCGATGTCGAAGATCATTTGCAGAACGCCCGTCGCTATTACAACGCCGTGGTGCGCGACTTCAATACGGCGATCGCGCAATTCCCCACCGGTGTCATTGCAGGCATGATGCGGCTCCATCCCCGGGAGTTCTTCGGCCTCGACGATCCGGCGGAGCGTGCGGTACCGCGCGTCCCGCTGGCGTTGGTGTCTCTGTTGCTGTGCCCGACCGCTCTTGCGGCGCAGCGCTCCTTATCGATCGAGCGATTCGACGCGCGGATCGTCGTCAACCGCAACTCGGGGCTCGACGTCACCGAAACGATCACGGCGCGATTCGTGGGGTCGTGGAACGGACTGTATCGCACGATTCCGGTCGATTATCACACACCGCAGGGCTTCAACTGGAAGTTGGGGTTGTCGCTGGAGAGCGCGCGGGACGATGCGGGACACAATCTCCGTACGGCAACGAGCCGCGAAGGCGCCTACGTCAAATACAAGATCTGGATCCCAGGGGCGCAGGATGCCGAGCGCACCGTCGTGCTTCACTACCAGGCGACCAACGGGCTGCGCTTCTTCGATGAGCACGATGAGCTGTACTGGAACGTGACGGGCGATCAGTGGGACGTCCCGCTCGACGCGGCGACGGCGGTGATCGAGCTGCCGCCGGGTACCACCGGAGTCCGCGCGATCGCGTTCAACGGCGCCTACGGATCGACCGCGCGCGAATCACACGTCGTCATCGACGGCAACACGGTGCGGATCACGATGCCCCCCCTCCATGCGCTTGGGTATCACGAAGGACTCACCGCGGTTGTGGGATGGGACAAAGGCGTGGTCGCGCCACCGACGCTCGCGGCACGCGCTTTCGGTCTCGCGACCAGCAACTGGCCACTCTTCATTCCGATTCCGGTTTTTCTTCTCGCATTCGCAGCCTGGTGGCGCGGCGGCAGAGATCCGCGCCGGCGGCCGATCGTCGTCGAGTACGACCCGCCCCCCGGACTGACGCCGGCGGAAGCCGGCACGCTGATGGAAACGTCGGCCGACATGTGCGACATCACGGCGACGCTCGTCGATCTTGCGGTGCGCGGCGATCTCCGCATCGAGGAGCACCAGAATCCCAAACTCTTCGGCCTGTTCGGCGGCGGCGTCGACTACACGTTGCGCAGGCTGAAGGCCCCCCCGGTGAGCGGTCTTGCGCCTCACGAGCAACAGCTGTTCGACGGCATCTTCACGGGCACCAGCGGCGACGAGGTGAAGCTCGCTGACTTGAAGAACGTGTTCTACAAAAAGCTTCCCGGCATCCGCGACGCCATCTTCGCGGGGCTCATGACGCGAGGGTTCTATCGGGATCGTCCCGACAAGGTCCGCAATAAATGGAGAGGCTGGGGGATAGGGCTGGGCGTCGTGCTGTTCTCATTCGGCATGTGGTTCGGCCAGAAGCTCATGTTCACACCGCTGCCGTTTATCGTCGCCGCCGTGCTGGTGACCGCCATTATGTTCGCCTTCGCGCAGATCATGCCCGCGCGCACGGACACGGGCACACGAGCGCTCGAGCAGGTGCTGGGATTCGACGAATTCCTCCGCCGGGTCGAGTCCGAGCACTTGCGACGCATCATCGTCGGGCACCCGGAGCTGTTCGATAAGTACCTCCCCTACGCCATGGCATTTGGCGTGGAGCGCGAGTTCGCGCGCGCGTTCGAAGGGATCTATACCCAGCCGCCGCAGTGGTACATCGGACCGAGCGTCACCAGTTTCAACGTCACGCATTTCTCCGCCAACATGGCGCATCTCTCGGATGCGGCGGGCACGGCGATGGCCACCTCGCCACGCAGCTCCGGCGGCTCTGGCTTTGGTGGCGGCGGTGGATCGGGTGGCGGCGGCGGCGGTGGTGGTGGCGGTGGCTTCTGAAATCACGGAGAGAACCAATGCGCTACGGTAAGCTTGTGCTTCTCGTCGGTGCGACGCTCACGACTCTACTCTCGGCTCAAACCACGCCGATGCAGAAAGCCTTCGACGCTCACAAGGGCGAGTTCGATTATCTACTCGGCGATTGGGAGTTCACCGTCACCAATCCTCAGTACGGGACCAATCGCGGCTATTGGAGCGCGGTGCGGCTCGCGGACGGTCAGGTTCTGGATGAGTATCGGGTCGTGGGTGACAGCGGCCAGACCTACTACGTGACCACCACCCTGCGGAACTACAACGGCGCGGCTGACCGGTGGGAGCTCATTGGAGCCGATGCGGGCACGGGCCTGCAAGATTTCGGGACTGGCCGCAAGGTAGGTGATGAGATGCGGATCGAGCAGACCTTCGGCGTCGCGCGCGGGACGCCGTCACAGTGGCGGATCCGCTACTACAACATCCAGCCCGATCACTTTTCCTGGATTGCCGACCGGTCGACCGACGGCGGCAAGACGTGGTCGAAGGATTATCAGAAGATCGAAGCGCGGCGCATCGGTCCCGCGCGAACGCTGCCCTCGTTCGCGCCCGCGCGGAACCGGCCGGGAACCTAGCCGACCATCTACTGCATGTCTTGAAGAGCTCGGCTTTTATTAACATCGCGGCCTGTCACACGTCTCTGTGAACGTCAGCCACGATACCGACGCGAGCGCCGGGAACCCAACGCGCTAGACGTCGTTGTGTACGAAGCCGGAGTCCTTCCAAGCTGCAGGAGTCAGACCCTGTTGACCGTCGAGAGAGAAGTGACAGCGCGAGCAGCGGCGTCTTGCGATATCCTTACAGAAGCGAGCCACGGGATCGTACGAGTTGTGCCGAACGGGACCAACGGGGGTAATGTAGGACATGAAAATCACGACACGACTTAGCCTGGTCCTCGGCGCGCTGTCGCTGTTCGCCCTCCCGATTCGGGCTCAGTATTTCGGCCGCAATGCCGTTCAGTATGAGACGTTCCACTTCAAGGTCCTCAAGACACAGCACTTCGATATCTACTTCTATGATAAGGAAGCGGACCTGGCGGCCGAAGCCGGGCGCATGGCGGAACGGTGGTACACGCGACTCTCCACCGTATTGCGCCACCAGTTGAGCGGCCGGCAGCCCCTGATCCTCTACGCGGATGCGCCTGATTTCTGGCAAACGAACGTGTTCGGCGGTCAGCAACCGGGCGAGGGAACGGGCGGCGTCACCGAGAGCCTCAAACGCCGCATCGTCCTCCCGGCGGGTGCTTCGTTGAAAGAAACCGATCACGTGATCGGGCACGAATTGACGCACGCATTCCAATACGACATCACAGGCGTCGGCCGAGGATCGGCGGCGTCAACCGGATTCAATCGCGTGCCGCTGTGGTTCGTCGAAGGAATGGCCGAGTATATGTCCATTGGCCCAGTGGATCCCAACACCACCATGTGGATGCGCGACGCGGTGCGGCGGGGGGATCTCCCCAAGTTCCATGATCTCGAGAATCCGAAGTACTTCCCCTATCGCTGGGGCCAATCGCTGTGGGCATACCTGGGCGGTACGTACGGCGACGACATCGTCGGCGCGCTGCTGCGCGCGGCCGGCCGAACCGGCAACGTCCAAGGCGCGCTCGAGCAAATGACACACCGTCCCGTCGACAGCACCATCGCAGACTGGCATCGGGCATTGATCGAAGCCGCTCAGCCCGTGGCCGTGGCAACCGGCGTCCAGCTTCCCGCCGATCGCAAACACGTGCCACGCGAGCTCCAGATGCCGGTGACCGCGACCGGCGCGCGGCTGCTCATCAGCCCGCGTAAGGAGCAGCAGTACAACCTGGCGCCATCATTGAGCCCGGATGGCCGGCGCGTCGTCTACATATCGGACGCCAGCCTGTTCTCGTTCGACATCTATCTCGCCGATGCGCAAGACGGCCACACAATCCGCACGCTCGTCTCCTCGACTCGGGACACGCACCTCGAGAGCCTGCAGTTCATCACCTCGGCCGGCGCGTGGGATGCGGACGGCAGTCGCTTCGTGTTCGGCGCGGTGGTGACGGGTCAGGCGGCCTTGCGAATCGTGAAGGGTGAGAACGGCGACGTCATCAAAGAGGTGAAAGTCCCAGGCGTCGGTGAAATCTTCAACCCGACGTGGTCACCCGACGGCAAGATGATCGCGTTCAGCGCGCAGGTGGGAGGCGTCACCGATCTCTTCACGTATGATCTCGACAGCGGGAAGCTGCAGCGGCTGACCCAGGACCTGTACGCCGATCTGGAACCTGCCTGGTCGCCCGACGGGAGGCTGATCGCGTTCGTGACAGACCGGTTTGGGACGTCGCTCGACAAGCTGGTGTACGGCGACTATGAGCTGGCGGTGATTGATCCCCGCACCGGAAATATCCGCGAGTTGCCGCATCTCCCGAACGCCAAGCACATCAATCCGCAGTGGAGCCCCAACGGCGACCTGTACTTCCTCGCCGATCCGGGCGGCATCACCAACGTCTATCGGCTATCGCTCGGGGACGGCGCGATCACGCAGGTGACGAACGTCTTCACCGGCGTCAGCGGCATCGCGTCGCTGAGCCCGGCGTTGAGCATCGCGCAAAAGACCCCGAAGGCGGCGTTCACCGTCTATACCGGCGGCGGCTACGCGATCCAGGTCATGGATGACGTCGAGGCGCTCGCGGGCGGTCCCATAAAGGCGTTGCCCCCAGCCGCGGCAATGTTACCGCCGACCGACCGGCCCGCCGGAGTGGCGGCACTGATCAGCGATCCCACGCCAGGATTGCCCGCCGAAGGAACGGTCGCGCTGAGTAGTGCGATCAAGGCGTACAGCCCCAAGCTGTCGCTCGATTTCGTTTCCCAGCCGAGTCTCGCAATCGCGGCCGACCGGTTCGGGACGTACGTGGGGGGCGGAATCACGTTGTACTGGAGCGACATGTTGGGCGATCACAACCTTGTGACGATGGCGCAGGTGAATGGCCGGATCTCGGATTTTGCCGCACTGGTCGGCTACGCCAATCGGAAGCGACGCTTGAATTGGAGTATCGGCGCTGAGCAGATCCCCTACATCATCGGCGGGTTCAGCTCTAATTGCGGCTTCACCACCGCTTCCACCTGCCAGGAGCAGATCGAACGGATCAAGCAAACGAACCGGGACCTGAACGGCTTTGTGGCGTATCCCTTCAACCGCTCGGACCGCGTCGAATTCTCCGCCGGCCTCCAGCAGATCGCGTTCGCCCACGAGATTCGGACACTGACGTTCGACAACTTTTCCGGACAGCTCATCGGCGATTCCACGGCGCATCTCCCGGTGCACGGGAATCTGAACCTTGGCGTCACGACCGCCGCTGTGGTGCACGACAATTCGTACTTCGGCGCGACCGGCCCGATTCTCGGCAGCCGCTGGCGGCTCGAGGCCGATCCGACATTTGGCAATCTCCACTTCGTCACGGCGATCGCGGACTATCGCAGATACATCATGCCCCTGCGGCCATTCACATTCGCTGGCCGCATCATGCACGTCGGTCGCTATGGCCGTGACGGCGATAACGGGATCTTGTATCCGCTGTTCATTGGTTACCCGAGCTTCGTGCGCGGCTACGACCTCGGTAGCTTCGACGCCAGCGAATGCGGCAACGCCCCGAGCAATACCTGCCCAGTATTTGACCAGCTGCTTGGAAGTAAGATGCTCGTGGGGAACGTAGAGCTTCGTTTTCCGCCGTTTGGCTTGCTTGGCCTCGGTGGCGGCTATTACGGGATCCTGCCAATCGACGCCGGGATCTTCTACGATGCGGGCGTCGCCTGGACCGGTTCTCAGGGAGCGCAGCTGTTCGGCAATGGCCCTCGCAAGATCGTCCGCAGCACGGGCGTATCCTTCCGCATGAACCTGTTTGGGTACGCCATCGGCCAGATGGATGTCGTCCATCCGTTCGACCGGCCACAGAAGAATTGGATGGTGCGCTTCAGTCTGACGGAAGGTTTCTAGCCATGCAACAACGCAAACTCGGCACGCAGGGCCTGACGGTCTCCGCCCTCGGCTTGGGGTGCATGGGGATGTCCGACTTCTACGGCTCCCGTGACGACGCCGAGTCGATCGCGACGATTCATCGGGCGCTCGAGCTGGGCATCAACTTCCTCGATACCGCGGATGTCTACGGCCCGTACACGAACGAGCAGTTGGTCGGCAAGGCGATCAAGGGGAAACGCCAGCAAGTCATCCTGGCGACCAAGTTCGGCAACGTGCGCGGACCCGATGGCAAGTGGATGGGCGTCAACGGCCGGCCTGAATACGTCAAAGACGCCTGCAACGCGTCGCTGCAACGCCTCGGCGTCGAGTACATCGATCTCTACTACCAGCATCGTGTCGACCGCACCGTGCCGATCGAAGAAACCGCCGGCGCCATGGCCGATCTCGCCCAGCAGGGCAAGATCCGCTTCCTCGGTTTGTCGGAGGCGTCCGCGCAGACCGTGCGGCGCGCCCACGCCGTCTATCCGATTACGGCCTTGCAGACGGAGTACTCCCTCTGGAGTCGCGACGTCGAGGACGAAATCCTGCCGACCGTTCGCGAACTCAAGGTCGGTTTCGTCGCGTACAGCCCGTTGGGCCGCGGATTCCTGACCGGCCAGATCAAACGGCCGGAGGACATCGAGGAAGGCGACTGGCGCAAGAATCATCCGCGCTTCCAGGGCGAGAATTTCCAGAAGAATCTCGATCTCGTGCGCCGGGTGGAGGAGCTGGCGCGCGAGAAGCGCTGCACGCCGGGTCAGCTCGCGCTTGCCTGGCTGCTCGCGAAAGGGTCGGACATCGTGCCCATTCCGGGTACCAAGCATCGCAAATACGTCGAGGAAAACGTCGGCGCCCTCACCGTCAAGTTGTCGGGGGGGGGCGCCGATCTCGCGCGCATCGACGGCGTCGTGACGAAAGGGATCGCCGCGGGCGCGCGCTATCCCGAAGGCGGGATGCGGACGGTCAACGGCTGAAGGCGGGCTCCTTCCCGTCAGCGGCCCGCTCCAGCTTCGCGATATCGAGCTTTTTCATTTGCAGCAGCGCCTGCATCACGCGGTTCGCCCTGGCGGGATCCTTCGCGCTCATCAGCTTGCCGAGCTCGGCCGGGACAACCTGCCATGAGAAGCCGAACTTGTCCTTGAGCCAGCCGCACTGACTCTCCTGGCCGCCTCCTGACGTCAGCTTGCTCCAGTACTCATCCACTTCCTTCTGATTCTCGCAATTCACGACGAGTGAGAATGCCTCGCTGAACTTGAACGGCGGCCCCCCGTTCAGCGCAATGAATTCCTGCCCCGCGAGCTGGAAGTTCACGACCATGACCGAGCCTTTGGGGCCGGGGCCGGCGTCGCCGTAACGGCTGACGTTCAGAATCCTGGAATTCTTGAAGATCGACACGTAGAACTCCGCGGCCGGCTCGGCGTTGTTGTCGAACCAGAGAAACGGTGTGATTTTCTGCATCGGATTCTCCCGTAGTCGTCAGTTTTGCGCGGCCAACAGTTGGTCCAGCCGGTTGTAACTTGCTTCCAATCCCTTCGTCGCACCCATCTTGATCGCGGCGTCCCGTGCTTCGCGCGACGCGTAGCGGACGGTAGTGCTCAGCGTGGTCTTGCTGCCGGTCTCGACGAGCTCCGTGGTGACGAGCGTCTCGCCGCCCGTCCAGTACTCCTCATACACCTCTGTGGCGACGATGCGCGACGGCCGCATGATCTCCTGGAATGTCCCACCCATGCCCATGGTACGGCCCTCAGCGTTCTGCCAGACATAGCGGTACTTGCCACCGACGCGCAGGTCAATGTCGCACACAGGCATCGTCCACCCGGGCGGTCCCAGGAGCCACTTCTTCAGCAACTCGGGCTTCGTCAAGGCGTCGAACACCATACCCCGCGGCGCGTCGAACACGCGCGTCATCACTAACTCGCGGTCGGTCGGGGTCGCAATCTTCACGGGTGCGGTCGGCGTCATTTGGATCTCCTCTTCTTCGGCTTGGGTTTCACGTCCTCGAGCAGCGCGTCCACCATTTTCTTCTCGTTGCTCTTCAAGTCCTGGAGCACCGCATCGAGGCGTTTGAAGTTCGCTTCCCAGATGCGCCGGTAGCGCTCGATCCAATCGGTCGCCTCGGCGAGCGGCCGAGGCTCGAGTTTGCGGGGCCGGCGCTGCCCCTCGCGACCGCGGGTGATCAGACCGGCTCGCTCGAGCACCTTCAGATGCTTGGAGATCGCCGGCTGGCTCATGTCGAACGGCGCCGCCAGCTCGGTGACCGCCGCTTCCCCGTTCGCCAGCCGCGCCAGGATCGCCCGGCGGGTCGGGTCGGCGAGGGCGGCAAAGGTCGCGTCGAGTGAATAACCATATGGTTTCATAACTGATGGGTAATGTAAGCAGCCCTGCCCCGGGGCGTCAAGGGCTTATCATTCCCGCGTGAAAATCGCGACCTGGAACGTCAACGGCATTCGCGCGCGTGCCGCACAGTTGTGCGAGTGGCTGCAGCGCGACCGGCCTGACGTCGTCTGTCTGCAGGAGCTGAAAGCTACCGCCGCGCAGATCCCCGCCGAATGCAAAGGCCCGGACTATCATGCGTACTGGCACACCCTGAAGGGCTATTCGGGCGTGTCGTTACACGTCCGCAAAGACCTGTTCGCGGTCGATCCGCGCTTCAGCCATCCGCCGTTCGACATGGAATCGCGCATCGTTCAAGTCGAACACGGTAATCTCGTGATCGCGTCGGTGTACGTCCCGAACGGCGGTAAAGACTATCCGGCGAAGCTCGACTTCGTCACGAAACTCGCGGCGTGGGCCCGGCAACTCCACGCTGAGGGCCGCGATCTGCTGTTGTGTGGCGACATGAATATCGCGCGCACCGAGATGGACGTGCATCCTAAGGAGCGCAAGCCCAACGCCGTAGGCCAACGGCCTGAGGAGCGCGCGCTGTTCGAGAACCTGCTCGGCGAGCACCTGGTCGACGTCGGCCGCGCCTTCGATCCCGACAATCCCAATCTCTTTACGTGGTGGGCGCCGTGGCGGAATCTGCGCGCGCGCAACATCGGCTGGCGATTGGATTACGTGCTCGCCTCACGCGCGATTGCTCAGCGAGCGACGAGCTGCGTCGTGCAAGCGGACGTCGGCACGAGCGATCATGCCCCGGTGGTCATGATCGTCTAGGGCAAATTGAAACCGCGTTTGCTATAGTAGGACCCATGGCGAACGTGCGGGTCTATGGCGGCGGGGCAGCCAAGGCGCCGAGCGCGTCAAAGGAGGGCTCGCCGCTGCTGGCGGGCATGCTGGCGGGAGTTGCGTCGCTCATCGCGTGGGTCGCGGTCGCACGGATCACGCGCAACGACGTCGGACTCGCGTCGTGGGGTGTGGGTGGCCTGCTTGGCATCGCCATCGCCAAGGCGGCGAAGCCGCCGACCAAGGCCACCGGGATCCTCGCCGCCATCCTGACTGCCGCTACCCTGCTGGTCGCCAAGCTGGCGGTGGTCGTGTTTGCCTTACAACCGGTGCTGCGCGAGGAATTCGTCCAGGACTGGCGCGCCACGTCATCGCTGTTCTTCCTCGACATGGCGAAAAACCACTCTTTTTCGCCGGACCTGCAGCATACCCTGGACACCCGTCCCGAGCTGCTCCGCGATACGTCTTTCCTGGGCGCCGGGGCACAGTTGCGGGCGCAAATCGACTCTGAAGTCATAGCTCGAGCGAAGGCATCTACGGTCGAGGAACGGGAGCGGCTCGTACGCGCTCATTACGACAGCAGTTTGATGGCGAAGTTCGGTTTTTGGGTGCTGCTCTTGCTGTCGTTCGGGCCTTTGGACCTACTATGGATGGGGTTGGGAATAGCGACGGCGTGGAAACTGGGGCACGGACTGATCTAGCTAGGTTCCGCTTCCCCTCCCGCGCTCCTCTCGCTCGCGCTCCTCTCGCGCCAAGCGCACCCGTTCCAGGCGTTCCTTCCGCGCGGCCTCTGCCGCGGCTTCGCGTTCGCGCTCCTGTGCATCCCAATCGGTGTTGGCAGCGGATTCTTCTCTGGTCCGGCTGACCCGCTCCTGGCGCTCGCGCATGCTGTCCTTCTGCCGCTGGTCACGCTCGATCTCGCGTTGCGCCTTGTTCTTGATGTTCGCCCACACCATGACACCGAACAGGCCGAACTGGGCGGGCAGTACGAGGATAAAGGACGCCGGAAACAGCCGATCGACGGTTATCGTGACTGCGACACTCGCCAGGGCCCATTTCCACCCGGAGAGGTGCTCGTATTCCGCCGCGAAATAGAAGAGCGCCGCGAAGGTGAAGAGGCCACCACCGAGCCCGAACATGCGCTAATATGTGAAACGAGATTTCTGGGTGCAATATTTCGTGACGAGATCTATGGAGATCCGAGATGCCGCGCATCGTGTGGTTGATCCTGATCATCGTGATTTTTGGTGTGGCAATGTTTTTCCTGCGGCGCTACATGGAGCGCTGAGATGCTGACAGTGTTTCTCTTATCCCCCGCGAGCTGCTCCGGTACCCGCGCAAAGCTGCTGCTGAAGAGCCGCACGAGCCCCCTGACCGCGAGGCTCGCGAACGGGGGCGCTCCGATCGGCGAAGTCTTCACGTTCATGAGCAGCCTTTATTTCCGCGGCAAGCTCGCCTACGCAAACGCATTTGGTGCGCCGCCGCGGGGGTGGTCGGGCGCGCTGGTCATGGCGCCGGGGCGCGGGTTGATGGCCGCCGACGCCCTGATTCGCCTGATGGATTTGCAGGAGATGGCGGAAGTCCCCGTCGATGAAGACGAGCCGCGCTACCGCGAGCCGCTGGTGCAGCACGCTACGGCGCTCGAGCTCGCTCTGGGACCGGAGGGACGTGCGGTCCTGCTCGGCAGCGTGGCGACCCAGAAATACGTCGGCCCGCTCATGGACGTGCTCGGCGACCGGTTGCTGTTCCCACCGACGTTCGCGGGACGCGGAGACATGAGCCGCGGCGGCTTGATGCTGCGGTGCGCGCGCGCCGGAACACCACTCGACTACGTGCCGGTGCGCGGCGCCGTCCGCCACGGACCCAAGCCACCGAAGCTCGGCCCTGCGCCTCGCTAACGCCATTTATCTCGCAGTCACCATCGTCGCGCCGGCCGTTAGACGTGACGTCGTCGTCTACGTCATCTCCCCGACCAGCACGTTCGAAGTGAAGACGGGAAAAGCCGGTCTGCTGGGATTCGCCGGTCACGACCACGTGATCCGCGCGCGGGCGTTCTCGGGGCGCATCGAATACCATGCCGATGCGCCGGCCGATTCAAGAGTCGAGGTCGTCGTCCCGACGGACAGCCTGGAGGTCCTGACTCCGCCCGATACCGAGGAAATCCGCAAAGTGACCGCAACGATGCGGACTGATGTGCTCGACGTCGCGCATTATCCCGAGATTCGGCTCACGTCCCGCTCGGTCGAGCCGGGCAATGGCCACGTTCGCATTGTCGCTGCACTGACGATCAAAGGCGTGACGCGGGAAGTGCCGCTCGACGTTCAGTTCACGATCGCGAGCGACACGTTGCGGGCTACGGCGACATTCGCGGTGAAACAGACGGATTTCGGAATCCGGCCTTACCGCGGCGGGCCCGGAGGCACCGTCCGCGTCGCTGACAAGGTGACGTTCGACGTCAGCGCGGTGGCCGTGCGGCAGTAGTCGTGGACGTCAGCGCTTGCTCGGCGAGCTTCGTTCCGGCGACGCGCGCGCGGATCTTGGCGAACGCCGTCTCCCGCGCGGTCGAGGTGTCGTCCGCAAACGGGGAGAATCCGCAGTCATCGGTCGTGCCGAGCTGCGAGAGCGGGATGATTTCGGCAGCCTCGAGTACGCGGTCGCGAACTTCTTCCGGTGTCTCGACTCTGGGATCGATCGGGTCTGTCACGCCAACGAAGACACGCTGGTCCGCTTTGGCGTTCTCTTTGATGATCCGCAGCACGCGCGTCCGATTGCGTTCGCTCGCGAGCTGAATGTAGAAGTTGCGGACCTGCAACCGGAATAGATCCGGCAATAGATCGGCATAGTCGACGTCGGCGCTGTGCGTCGAGTCGTGATCGCCGCCCGGACAGGTGTGGACACCGATGCGCGAGCGTTCGTCGGCGGTAAAGCGATCGAGGACGCGGTTGTTCAGATCGACGAAGCTGCGCAGCAGTTGCTTCGAGGGATCCAGCTTCACCGCGAGCCGCCCTTCCGTGAAGTCGATCTGCACGTTGGCCGCGCCGCGGGCGAGGCACTGCCGGATGTCACGCTCGGCTTCGCGCAGCAGATCCGCGAGGAATGCCTCGCGCGAGTAACCGGGAACGCCTTCTTGCGGATAGAGCAGGCTAAGTGCGGAAGCCGAAATGACCGCCTGCTTCACCGGCACGCGTGCGTGCTTCTTCGCTTCTTCCAGATAGGTCACCGCGTACGTCCGGTATTGGAACGGACCCGCCGCGAGTTTCGGCAGCTGGCGTGTATGACCATCAGCGAAGGGAATCGTGACGCCGCCTGGCGCGAGCGTCTCGAGTCCGTGGATCGGATATGTGGCGAAGCTCGGCTTCGTCTGCTCACCATCGGTGATGATGGGCGACGCCGTTTCTTCAAACCGGCGGATCGTGTCGCAGATCGCGCGGTCGTACAGCGCGCCCATCTGGTCTTGAGAGATTCGGCCCGCGGCGAGTTGTTGCATGCCCTCGATGAGCTCGGCAGGCCGGGGAATGCTTCCGATGGGTTCTGTGGGTATTGTCATGAGCCATAATGCTACTTCGCCCGAACGTGCAACGATAGAATCCCTTCGGGCATCGTTCAGAGATCACTGTGGGGAGAAAAGTATGATTCGCTCGATTCGATACATGGTGCTGGCCGCAGCCCTGGTCTTCGTGCCTTGCGTAGCGTTGGGACAAGGCGGCTACGGCCGCGGCGGCGTGATGCCTCAAGGGCGCTATGCGCCGAGTGCACCAAAGCTTCCGGGCATCGAGCTCGTCGGTCCATTGGATTCAGCGACCGCGCGGGTGCTGCTCGGCCTCAACGATCAGGAGGCCGCGCACTATGCGCAGGTCTACGATTCGTTCATGGTCGCCACTCGACCACAGCGTGACAGCGCCGGGGTCGCGACCGCAAAGATGAACGAGCGTCTCGACGCGGGTGACCGCGCGGCGGCCCTGTTCTATGCCGAGCGACTCCAGGACTTGGGCAAGTATCTCAAGGATCGACAGGAACGATTCGAGAGCGATCTGCGTCGCTTTCTCACCGGCGACCAGGTCAAGAATTACCGCAAATGGAAAGAGGGGGAGGAGCGCGTCGCCGAGCAGAAGCGCCGCGAGGATGAGCTCCGCTGGCAGGAGGCGGCGCTCGGCGGCGGAGGCTTCCGAACGTCGGGAGGGCCCGCGCCGGAGCCGAAAGCGTCCGTTCCCAACGCGCCTGGCGTTGCCGCGCCCGACGTCGGTGCCGAGGTCGTGCACGTCGGTCGAACAGTGTACGTCGCGAGCCAGCTCGGCGTGGACAGCGCAGGGACACTGGCAGGCACTGATCTCAAAACTCAGGCCGATCGCGCCTTTGCGAACGTGACGGCGGTCTTGCGGTCAGCCGGTACATCGCCGCGGGACGTCGTGTCACTCACGATCTACGTCGTCAATTATCGTCGTGCCGACGTTGCGACGATTCGCGAAGCCGGAGCCGCGTATTTCGGCTCGAATCCGCCGATCGCGACCGTGCTCGGCGTGCAATCGGTCGGACGTGACGGCGCACTGATCTCCATCGGGGCGACGGCGGTCAGCAGTGCCGCTTCGTTTTTGAGAGACCGCCCCTAGTGACCGGACCTAGGGCTTGCCGACGATTCTCGCTTCGAACGTGGCCTGAGTGAGATCGAGCTCCACGTAGCCGAGGCGCGCGCGGACCGTGAGCTCGCGAGGCAGCACACCGGTGAGTTTACGCTCCTGGCCTGACAGGAATGCCTTGACCTCGGCACCCTGCGCATGCATCGGCAAGTCGGCTGTTATCGCCTCGAGCTCGCGCGTGGCAGTGGCAGCATACACGCTCTCCAGACGCGCCTCGAAGTCGGTCTCGGTCAGATTGTCGTTGGTAAAATGGCGGGTCAGCGCCGCGATCACGCGCTCGCGATCGATGAACAGCCGGTCGGAACTCGGCGATAAGGGATTCGACATCGCTTACTAATCTAACGATCCCTGCTTTCGCGCTCGTCGTCCTCAAGATCTCGCGAGAGTGGGAAAAACACCGCACGCTGTAACGCCGGGTAGGGCGTATCCCATCCCCGCGCGTCATGCCACAGGATCCGGTTGAAGAGCTCCGACGGCACGGCGTCAGGCTGCGCGAAATTCATGCGCGCCGACGCGCGCGCGGCGCCGCGCCGCTCGGCGGCACGCGGACCCGTGATTGCACCCACCTCCTGGTTTCTTTCGTACAACGACTGCTTCGGCACGATTGAGCTGTAGGGCGCCAAGTTAGGCGTCTCATCCGGCCCGATGAAGCTCGCGCGCATGTCCGTCGCCACCAGATCGAACATGCTGAGCGCCGGCAGGCCGAGCATCAGCTCGATCGTCTTGACCATGCTCGGCTGGCTGTAGAACGTCGCGTCGATCGCTCCCCGCTTCGCGTAGGGGCTGGCGACCAGCGCCACGGTGCGGTGCCCGTCGATGTGATCGACGCCATTCTGCGCGTCATCTTCGACCACGAGAATCGCCATCGATTTCCAGAAGGGGCTGTGCGACAGGCCCTCGACCATCCGGCCGAGCGCGAGATCGTTGTCCGCAACGCACGCCTTGGGGGTGCACCAGCCGGGGCTCGTCCCCTCGGTATGATCGCTCGGCAGGGCGACCAGCACGAGGTTCGGCATCGTCTTTTTCGCTTCCCATTCGCGGAGGTGTTCGAGAAAGATGTCCGCCTTCACCACGTCGGGAATTCCCTGTGTCCAGCCCGGATACTCACGCACCAGCAAGCGATCGAGCGACGGGATGTCGGACCGCGTGTGGAAGCGCTGCACCAACAAACTGCGGAAGAAGGCGGGCTTGTGCGGCTGAGAATCGCGGTATTGCGCGAGCAGAGCAGCACGTAATGACGCGCTGTCGTTCTGAATGAACGGCGCATATTCGCCAAAGACGGACACTGACTTCCCCTTCGACCGCGCCGCCTCCCACAAGAAGCCTCCGGACGAATACGCGAGCGGATCGGTGCCTTCGGAGGGATAGCTGCGGCCGGTGTAAAGCGGCCACATCGGGTACTCGGTCTCATTCGCTTGCGTCAGCCAGTTGTGCCCATCTGCCGAGTTGCCGCCCGATGCGAAGAAATGGTCGAGCAGTACGAATTGGTCGGCAAGCGCGTGGGCGTTGGGCGTGACGTCGCGGCCGTACTGCAGGAACGAGCTGTCGCTCGCTCCCCTGCCCATGTCGCCAAAGATCTGGTCGTAAGTCCGGTTTTCACGGATGATGTAGACGACGTGGTCGATGCGGGATGGCTCTCCGGGCCTTTGCGGCACCGCACTCGCCGGCACCCCAGGGCGCGGCCCGGAGGAAACCAGCCCGACGCCTCCCTGCAGCGTGAGACGGTTGTTTTGCGCTACTGACGTCGTGTACGCGTTCAGCCCGGCGTCATTCGGTACGGCGATGACGTTCACTGACCCACGGTAGGCATGCACGTACCGGCCCACCAATCCCACGTTGCGTCCGACACCCGATCCCACGCCGAACAGCGTGCCGACCGCAATCGTGCTGCCGTCGGGGCTCACATCGATCGTGGTGGGATACCATCCGGTTGGAATGAGGCCACGCAGTCGGGCGGAACCGTCAGTTACCGTGTACATCGCAACCGCGTTCAAACCACCTAGTGTCACAAATAGCATTGCGCCGTCGGGTGAAAGAGCGACCGCCGTGGGCGCGAATCCGATCTTGCGCTCGCGGAACGGCGCGACTGTGATTGTCGCGATCACCGAATCGTGGCGTGTGTCGATCACACTCACGTTGTCCGAGTTGCCGTTGGCAACGTAGAGCCGCCCGCCCTTTTCGTCCCACGCCAGGCCGGTCGGGTGCAGTCCCACCGGAATCACCTTACTCACGGTGCCGGCGACGAGATCGACGCGGGTCACACTGCCTGGCGGCACCATGCCGCGCGCATCCACACGCACGAGCTCGGCATACGGATCGCAGCATTGCTTGGCCGAGCGGTCGCGCGCGGTCGGCTTGCGACCACCGAAATTCGAGACGTAGGCGACGGAGCCATCTTCACTCAAGACGGCGGCGACCGGCAGGACGCCAAGTGCAACCCTCCTCAGCAACGAGCCGTCATCCGCATCGAGGACGGCGAGCTCGTCGTTGGCCGGAAGGGGCACCGCGACGACGCGGTGGCCGGAAGCGTTGCGACGCTGTGCGATCATCGGACCGCCGGCGATGTAGGCGCCGAGGGCGGGTGAAGACAGCCGCAAAACGACGCTGTCGCCGTCGTACGCAACGAGATGCGCGACCGATTTTGCCCGCGCGACGCTATCCGTGCCGGGTGTCCGGCTTAATACCAAAGCCGCCGGCAGCGTACCTACCGCAGACACGAACACGCGTTCCGCCCCGGCGACAGGATCGATCGCGATTCCCTGGACGCCGCTGTGGCCGTCGAATGCGGTGCTCCCAAGCACCACGTTGTCGCGCCAGCCGAGGCGGTAGAGCGCGCCAGGAACCGTCACCCAGATCTCCCCGGGACGGGCGCCGAACCGGACACCCGTGACGCGACCGGTGAAGACGCTCTGTAGACCGGCCGGGGCGACGCGTTGATCAGTGGCTATGACGCCGGGATCTGGGATTTCTCGACGCGGAGGGGATGGGAGGGATGGGGGCGCTTGGAGCAACATCAGGAGTGGAAGGAGCATGTGACAAAGTTACACCGCGAGCAAAAACCGGCTCAACGACCGACGCAGGCGGTCGTCCGCTCCCCGATCTCCGGCTCCGCATCGATTTTTCAGCCACCCGGCCACCCCTTCATCTCGCGGTCACCAATCCGACGACCGCCTGGGCGGTTGCGGGACCGAGGACCGGAGATCAGTTGATCGCAATCAACCGCGCGCCGATCCGCTCGTGGGATGACCTGCAAGCGGCGCTTCGCGGTCTGCACGTCGGCGATAGCGCGGCAGTGGAGATTCGGCGCGACGAACGGCCGCTGACGATCACGGTGCCGGTGAGCGGTTACACGCGTCCGCGCGTACAGTTTATCGATGTACCAGCTGTCACCCCCGACCAGCGGTCGCGCCGGCAGGAGTGGTTGGCGGGGCGTTAAAGAGTCACTCGTACATCTTGGTCGTATCCGCGCGCGCCAACTCGACCAGAAAGTCCGCGATCTTCCCGGTCACGGCTTCCACGTAGCGTTTTCCCTTCTCGGCGGTCGCCGCGGCCGGATTTCCGGAGCCGGTGTCGTCAGTCACCTGACGCCATTGCCGCGGCGCCCATGCCCACCCCTCACGGAACCCGGCGATTTTGAATTTCCGAGCCGCGCCGGCGCCGGCTTCAGACAGCGGCAGGACTCGCTCGGACGCGATGTGTTGCATCACGCTCGTCTCCAGCTCCCCGGCATGGTCGCCGAGATCGGAGAAAAAGGGCTGCGGATCCACGACCTTCGTCCAGTTGATCACGCACAGAAAAACCGAGACCTGTGGCTGCAGCTCGCGGATCATTTGGCGAAAGTCATTCGCGCCGTGACCGTTGAAAATCACGAGCTTCGGTATGCCCTGCTCCGCCAGCGATGTCGCAACGTCGCGGAGCACCAGCGCCTGGGTACTGGGATTCATGTTGATGCAGAGTGGAATGTCGAGCTGCCCCGTGTTCACGCCGAACGGCACGACGGGGAGCACGACCACTTTGGCGCCCTGCTTCCAGGCGCGCTCAGCGCCGCGCACGGCGATTTCCTCCGCCTGGATGTTGTCGGTGGTGTACGAGAGATGGAGATTGTGCGCTTCGGTCGCCCCCCACGGCAGGACAGCGACCTCGTACCGCACGTCGCGCACGGTCTTCCAGGTCAGCTCGTTGAGAACATACGGACGGCCGGGCATCGCGTCCCAAAACTGCGGCTACTTCTGCACCCGCACAACTTTGGTGATCGTGTCCCAAGTGCGCGTGGTCTGCTCCTTCCCGAACGTCTTCTCGATCAGCACCATGAACACGGGGCCCTTAGGACTCGGCAGGTAGGCGCTGAAGATTTCCCTCCCCTTCATGGTGAGAATGCGGGCGCCATCTGACTCGATGGGCAACTTGAGCTTCGCCTGGGGCTCGTCGCGGAGAAACGTCACGATCCGTTTGGCTTTGGGGCTGACCCCGAACTTCTTGTACGGGTCGGAGGCGAGCAGCTGCTGCAACGCCTCTATGGGACGGACGATCGTCAGGAAGGACTGGCCAAGGCGTTCGAACATCGCCGCTTCCGCCTTGCGTTGCAGCCCCACCTCTGCCGCGTTGCGCGCGCTGAACACGACGTTGCCACTCGAGAGGACCGTCTTGACCTCCGTGAAGCCAGCCGCTTCGAAGGCCTGCTTCAGGTCGGCCATCTTCGCGTTCATCGGCATGATGCCCCGGAGGAAAGCGGCGTAGCGCGGCATGCCGAAAACTAACGCGAGGTTATCGTTAAGGTTCTATGCGCCCACCCTATCTCCTAGCCTGCGCCGTGCTGCTGTGTTCTCCGCTTACGGCGCAACAGCGCCACACGATCACGCATGAGGACATCTTCCTCATGAAGCGCGTGTCCTCCCCCGTGATCAGCCCCGATGGCCGGTCGATCGTGTTCAATGTGACCGAGCCGTCCTACACCGAAGCTGACCAGGTCAGCGATCTCTGGCTCGTGCCCTCCGACGGGGGGGGCAGCTCGGAGCCGCGGCGGCTCACGAATACGAAGAGCGGAGAGAGCGGTGTGGCGTGGAGTCCCGACAACCGCCGCATCGCGTTCAGTGCGAAGCGCGAGGGTGACGACGTCGCGCAGATCTACGTGCTGGACCTGGCCACTGGCGGCGAGGCGCAGCGCATCACGAACGTCTCGACCGGCGCCGGCAATCCGCAGTGGCGGCCCGATGGCCGCGCGATCCTCTTCATCAGCATGGTGTATCCGGGCGCGACGACGGACTCGGCCAACCGCGCCGCAAGCGCCGACCGGCGCACCCACAAGTACAACGCGCGTGTGTACGACGCGTCGCCGATTCGGCTCTGGGATCATTGGCTCGACGACCGGCGGCCCAGTCTGTTCGTGCAGCCGCTCGATGCTGGATCGCCCGCGCGTGACCTTCTGGCCGGCTCGCAGCTCATCGCGAACCCCGGCTTCGGCGGCCAGCTCGGCACGAGCGGTGAGGATCTCGCGGCGGCGTGGACGCCCGACGGCAACGCCGTCGTGTTTGCCGCGACGACCAATCGCCGGGAGTGGACCTACGCCGATGTGGTGCAGACGCTGTGGCTGGTGCCCGCAACGGGCGGCGAGCCGCGACATCTCACTCCAGGCCGCGACGACTACGACACGCCGCGATTCTCGGCTGACGGACGCACGCTCTACGCGGTGATGACACCGACCACCGAGCACACGTTCAACAATCGGCGGTTGGTGAGCTGGACCTGGCCCCTCGCGGGTTCGCAGGCTCCCCAGGTCGTGGCCGGCGGCACCACTCACTCGGTCGGCGCGTACGCGATCGCCCCGGACAGTCGCTCAGTGTTCTTCCTCGCCGAAGATGCCGGACACCAACGATTGTTTCGAGCCGTGGGTGCGCCCCCCCCCACCGGCGAGCGCGAAGTCGGCACAATGACGAGCGGGACATTCAACGGCCTTCAGATCGCGACCGGCTCGAAAGGCGCGCTGCAGATCGCCGCGACGTGGGAGAGCGCCGTCAGTCCCTCCGAAGTCGTCCGCATCGATCCCGCGACCGGCCGGTGGACGCCGCTCACCCATTTCAATAGCGACCGCGTGGCGCGCATCGACTGGCAGGCGCTCCGCGAGTTCTGGTTCACCTCGAGTCGCGGCAAGCACATTCACAGCTTCTATGCCGTACCGCCCGGATTCGACTCGACGCATACGTATCCCTTGTTCGTCCTGATCCACGGCGGCGCCGCCAACATGTGGACCGACGCCTTTGGCCTGCGTTGGAATCCGCATCTCCTTGGCGCCCCCGCCCCCGGCTTCGTCGTGCTGATGACCGATTACACGGGGTCAACGGGATACGGTGAGAAGTTCTCGCAGGACATTCAGTTCGACCCGCTCGAGGGACCGGCCAACGACATCAACGAAGCCGCCGACTCGGCGATCAAGCGATTCCGGTTCATCGATGCGTCCAAGCAGATCGCGGGAGGCGCGAGCTACGGAGGGCATCTCACCAACTGGCTGGCCGTGACGACGACGCGTTATCGCGCGCTGATCAGCCACGCGGGCGAATGGGACCTCGAGACGCAATGGGCGACGAGCGACTTCAACTACGACCGCGAGCGCAACATCGGCGGGCCTCCGTGGGAAGATCATCCGCTTTGGCGCACGCAGAGCCCGATGCGTCGAGCAGCGAAGCTCCACACGCCGGTGCTGGTGTCCGTCGGCGAGCGTGATTTCCGCGTCCCGATGAACAACGCGCTCGAGTTCTGGACCGCGCTCCAGCATCAGAAAATTCCCAGCCGGCTCATTATCTGGCCGGACGAAAATCACTGGATACTGCGCGGTGAGGACAGCCGGTTTTTCTATCGTGAAGTGCAGGCGTGGATCGCGCGGTGGCTCAGTGAGCCGGCGGCGAGCGGACAGTGACCGACGGATTCACTGTGCGCTACTCCAGGGTAGAACGCTCCTTCGTTGGCTGCTGCTGGCCGCCAAGACCAGTCCGCGCATCACGTCCAGCGACCATTCCGGGGTGACGGCAAGCTCCGCCTTGCCCAGAAGAACGTCGCGCACGTTCTCGTAGTAGCGCGTGAAGCTCGACCGGAGGGTCGGCACGACGCGCGACCCGTCCGGCGTCGTCAGTTTGCCGTACATATTCTCCGGCTCGGTGTCCCAATCGGGTTCATCCGGTGTACGGCCCTCT
>Ga0099794_10000165_pt1 | contig 24261 bp, 18 predicted proteins | sample Rivendell_Oct201_10_FD_77320 | JGI IMG/M metagenome (GOLD analysis project Ga0099794, IMG submission 77320) | Vadose zone soil microbial communities from the Eel River Critical Zone Observatory, Northern California, USA -... | ecosystem: Host-associated > Plants > Roots > Rhizosphere > Soil ... | reverse complement strand
TTGCAATGCCGCCTCGCTCATGCGCCACCGAAGTTCGGGATCGTCGACCAGTTGCTGGAGACGATCCGCGATTGCGCTGCTGTCGCGGGTAGGCACGATGAATCCTTCCTTGCCATCGGTAAAGAGATCGTGAGCTCCAGTGTTCTGTGATGCGATGACCGGACATCCGCACGCCATGGCTTGTGCTTGAACAAGCCCAAATCCATCCTCGACGCTGGGAAGAACCATCGCGTGGCTGGTGCTTATGATTTCCTTCAGCCGGTGTTGCTGGACGTGCCCCATAACGTTGATTCTCGGGTCGTCTCGCATTTGCGTCGCTAAATTTTGCATTTCCGGAGAGACAGATCCGACCAGCGTCAGGCGCTTGTATTTGCACTCGAGCTGGTGGAAGGCCTCCGTGAGGTAACTAATGCCTTTTCTTACGGAAATGGCGCCAACAAACAAAATATGAAAGTCGTTGTCTCTTCTTTTGGCGCATGAGTAGAAAGCACGGAGATCCACTCCGTAGGGAACCAATCGCAGCTTCTTCGGAGAGACGCCAGATTCAACAAAGGTACGCATCGCGAACGTCGAAGGAATTGTGATGACATCGGCGGCTTCGTATTCAGCTTCCTCGCGTTCAATGACCCGCGGATCAATGCCAGAAAACGGGATGCCCTGCCGGTCATACTCTTCGCGAAGGATACGATCTTGGACACGGATGTGGGTTGACCCTCGATCGCACACGTACTTTGCTCCGCGAGATTTTGCGACCCGGCCGCTCTGCAATCCGCTTCCGGAAAGCGCACAAAAGACGTCGCAGGCAGGTAAGGTGCGGGCGACATGGCGGTCAAACCACACTCGATCCTGCCACTCCCAGAGCAAGCGAGCCGCCGTGAAACGTGGTGCAAGGCGCATGTATGGAGCATGAAGATACGGAAATGTTCGCACGGCATCTCTCGGAAGGCCTTCATCCCTAAGCTTGAACCAGGGATAGCCTGAGTAAATAGCCGTTAACGCGCCACGCTTGTGCATCTGCCGCGCTAAATCGAAGCTATGAAACCTTCCAATAGTTGAGAGAGCTATTCTCACGAGGTGGGGGGATGTTTTCCCGGGCTTAATATCTCTATTGCTAGGCGCTGGGTGCGATTTGCAACGCTCGCCGAAAGCTCGGGACCGTAAGTAGGGAAGCGACAAAGTTCTTCAGAGTGTCCTTCGTACACTCCAGTGCCGTCCGTAACACGTATAGGGTCATGACACCATCCATCGCCACGAGTGCTATAGCCGCACCTACGGTTCCCAGACCAGGCAAGAGCATCCGAGCGAAGCCCAAAGAAACGAGTGCTGCGGCGGAATAAAGCAGGGCGACGCGGAAGTGGCCGTTGACGGACATCGGGATCACTGCACCTATATCCCACAGTGAGTTCACAACCACAACAACTAGAAGCACATGGAAGCATGCAGCATCAAAGTTCACGTCGTGGCGAAGCCATAACCGATAAATGTATGGGCCCATGACCCAGAGGCACATACCACCCAGCACGGATATCCCCAGACAAGCTTGCCATGCAATGCGATTTAATTTCCTTGCCAAGAAAACGTTGCCTTCACCAAATGCTCTCGAAAGTTCCGGCCAAAGAGCATTTTTGACCACGCTAGTAACTTGCAGGATGAGGCGCGACAATGTCCGCAGCGTCGAAAAAGACACAACCGCCACGGGTCCCAGTGTCGTCCCAATCAGAATAGTGAGACCCTGCAGACTGAGAGCATAACCGACAGGAAATGCCATAAAACCTGCGGCGGGAGCAACCAGGCGTTTGATTGTCCTCATACTGGCGTGGCAGATCCCAAACTGAATCCACGGACTCAGGTGACAAAGTAAAATTGAGTAAGCGACCGTGCCGAGGCAACGGACCACAAAGTACGTGCTCGCGACTGCTAATAGACTTCCGCCCAGAATTGCGACAGTCGTCGCAGCTATGGTTTCCGTCAGGCGCTGAATGAGGATCCAAAACATCCCGGTCGCATAATGGCCGTCGGACCTGTAGCCACTTTCCGCAACTCCATACTGCTGAGAGATAGCCACGTAAGCACCGAGGACCAGGATTACCTTCGCGGCCTCGAGGCTGGACAGACTAGATAAGCGGAGCCAGCCTCGCCAAGGCATCCACCAGATGACCAGGGAAGCCAGCAGCAACGCTACAAAGGAGACGCATGTCACCAGGACCCATGAACTCTGAAATGTTTCCAGCGCACCTTCGCGGTCCTTCTGTGCAACCCGCACGGACATATCGCTGCCAGAAGCGTCGCCAAATCCCAAATCGCTAAACGACAGATAACTGGGGATCGCTGAGAGCAAGAGCCATTCGCCATACTTGGTCGCACCCCACACATGCAGGAAAATAGGTATGGTGACCCACTGTATAAACACCGTAACGACGGGGGAAAGGGCCGTGGCACCGAGGCCTCGCAGGAGGCGCCGACCGACACTATCGTCGACCTTAGAGTGCATCGGGATTTCTAGGGGCTCTCGACTCATATACGCGTTTCACTGAAAGTGAGTACGTTCAGAACTTGCTCGGTCAACTCTAACCTCGTCTCTGTCTTAATTTATCGGACGTTTCGCAGAGGGAGGCGAAGATGAAGGTCTCTTTTGCTGCAGGCTGGGCCGCTTTAATGTCGACTGGACGGACCTCGCACTTAGGAATTTCCTTGAAGAAGAAATCGACCCGAATTCCGCGCGGTTTCGCTCAAGGCTGGACCCGAGTCCGTGTATTTTGGGTTGGAGAGTAACGAGTCCCCAAGCATCCTTTAATAATGGGCTGTTGGGGAGGCGCTGGCGGGTCTGGTTTTGTGAGAAACCACTCAAGACTTGTACTGCTGCGCTGGCTCCGCTCGAGCTTTCGCCCGAGCTGTGGGTGTTTGTAGAACCCTCTGGGCCACCGGGGAGCGATGTGTCTGATGAAAGACCAGTTTTGACCAAGGAATTAGCCTTGCCTAGGCTGAAAAGTGTGTTCGCAGGCTCTTTCGCCGGCTGCAAGGACCAAAGACTTAACGAGTTCGTCCGTTTCGTGGTTGCCTTTGAAGGCGTCGCCCGCGCCTCTTCGCGGACTCTTGGGTGAGCTGAAAGGTCCACGGGATTTATCTCCACATAAGCGGTTTGCGCCCGCACTCGTGTAGACGGGACCGCAGTCCAGACGCAACAAGCGGTCAAGAACACAGTGATCTTCATGGCTAGTGAACGGATGCGTTCGATACTTATAAAAATCATTCGCTACACCTGTTTTGCGCTCACGACCGGCAGTAACGCCCGGTAGCGCAGCATCAGTGAAACAAGCTTGCGCGCCGACCAATATCGCGGAATATATCGCTTCGGCTCGGATAAACAGCGGAAGAGCCAGCCCAAATAGAGACGATCGGCCCACATTGGAATGTGGACTTGGTCGCCACTCAGAAACGCGATGGCCGCTCCGATGCAATGAATGGCGGGAAGCCATTCCAGATTTCGCTTGAGATAGAGGCCCAGCCTTTCCTGGGTACCACCGCCAATCGTGACTACGATATGGCGCGGTTTGCGCTCGCGAACCTTATCGAGTAACCACTCATCTTGGATGGTTGAGCCATACACGGGCGACAAATAAACATCTTCAGGCAGCACCTGAACGCCCTGCGTAGAGAGCCATGCCCGATTCCTGGCAGCACTCTCCGGATTGGCCATGATCCAGAAAGATTCACCGGGTTTCCGAACATCGGACCGCGCCAACAACTCCACTAGATATTCCAATCCCGATAGACGCTGGATGCGGTCTCTTTGCAGGAAGTTCCAGACTATAACCATCAGTGCGCTGTCGGTGATGGCAACATCAGCGTTCAAGAGCGCCTCGCGATAAGCGACGTCTTGAGCGAGATTCTTTAGTGCGGGTGCCGCCGGAACAACGAGCAATCCACCGTGGGAAACAAGGTCGACCGCTCGTTGGGCGCTGCCCACAAAAAAGGTTATTCCAAGGATCTGCCGGAATTCAGTCTGCAGCGCCTTCTGATAGCTGTTTGTATTCATTTGGCGGCCGGCACCAGCATCTCACGCTCGATCCACTCGTAAGTTTTTGCGATGCCATCCTTCAAGCGAATCGTAGGTTCCCAATCGAGATATTCCTTAATCTTTGTGTTGTCACTGTTGCGGCCGTTCACGCCCTTGGGAGCGCTCAGCATGTAGCTGCGCTTCAAGCGAATGTTCGCGCATTCTTCAACAACATCGACCAACTGGTTGATCGTCACCAGTTCGCTGCTGCCAAGGTTGACGGGCTCGTGAATGTCGCTCTGCAAGATGGCTTCTATGCCCTTGATGCAATCGTCGATATACATGAAGCTGCGGGTTTGGTGGCCGTCTCCCCAGATTTCAATCTGGTGATTTCCTGAATGCTTGGCTTCAATAACCTTTCGACAGATTGCGGCGGGAGCTTTTTCGCGGCCGCCGTTCCAAGTGCCGTATGGGCCATAGACATTGTGAAATCGCGCGACGCGGCACTGCAGGCCAAAGTCCTCCTCAAAGTGGCGGCACATTCGTTCGCTGAACAGCTTTTCCCATCCGTAACCATCTTCGGGCAAGGCCGGGTAGGCATCTTCTTCTTTGAGCGCCACGACATCGGGACTCTTTTGCTTGTCGCCGTTGTAGACGCAAGCGGAGGAAGAATAAAAAAAGCGCTCCACTCCCTGATCCCTGGCGGCCATCAGCATATGCGTGTTGATGAGAACGCTGAGCATACAAAGGGCGCGATTGGTCTCGATAAAGCCCATTCCACCCATGTCGGCCGCGAGTTGAAACACAGCGTCTACACCTTCTGTTGCCAAGTAGCAGTTGTGCTTGTCTCGCAGGTCGAGCGACAGGTTCTCTACTCCGTCTGCTTTCTGGTACCACTCCTCAACTGGTTTGACGTCCACGGCACGGATCTTGCTAGCGCCCCTCGCTTGCAGGCTTTTCACGAGATGGCCCCCGATGAATCCCCCGGCACCACAAACGACCACTCTCTTTCCTTCGATCTTCATTACAGGCTCCTTTATGAGATTTGATCGCAAAGACGGCAGCAGCGCGCCCGGACCTAGACTTGAGCTTGTTTTAGACTCACTATTCGGAATGCCGAGGATGATCTGAATGTGAGTCAGCGGACAGTTGTCAGCTACTCGATGCGCGATTCACGGGCACATTTTCTTGTTGACCTTGCCACGGCTTGGGCACGGAGGCGTTGGTGTGCATCGTAGATATACGTTTCGCGGCCAATTCTCTTGTCTTTAACACAATCATGAATTCGTAGAACGACTGCAGCACGGCGTAGGTGAAACCCTCACGACCATCGATGAAGCCTCGCTTGCCAAAATACAGCGCAATAAATTTCAGGAGTGGGCGCCCGGGCATCCGATAAAAGAGTTCCTTCTGGTGGAAGCGGCGCTCGTTAAAATCCTTACTGAAGAGAGCCTGCTTTAGACTGAACGACCTGTTAGCAGCGCGGACACGCACGATCTGTCGCGATTCCAAAGAGCTGTAGTCATTGTGGCGCGCCAGCCAATGCGTCACACCCTTGCTGAATGGATAGTGGTCCAAGTAGCCGGGCAGTTCACCTACGGGCCCGTGCGGAATGGAAACCGGATTGACCAGACGCTCGTAGCGCATCTTTTCCGGGCGAAACAAGCGCAAGTAATACGAACTCATCTGGACGTGTTTCAGCCAGCGGTCTCCCCAAAAGTCCCGACGCTCGATTCGAAACGCAACCTTGTCTCCAGGATTCTCGACGGCTTTCCGGAGGCTTACGGCAAGCTCAGGCGTCACACGCTCGTCGGCATCGATGTAAAAAACCCACGGATGCCGAAATGGAATGTTCGCGAGCGCCCAACTTTGGTGTGACGACCAGTTATCGAAATGACGTTGCACTATAGAAGCGCCGGCCGCTCGCGCGATGTCTAGAGTTCCATCCGTGCTGTAGGAATCGAAAACGTGAATGTCGTGCGACCAGCGTACGGAATCCAAGCAGCGCGGCAGATTGTTCTGTTCGTTTCGCGTCAAGATAAGTACGGAAATCAAAGGATTCTCTCGAAGGACTATTCTCTGAGCCTTAGGAAACGCGCCGGAGAACCAGCAACGATCGATCGCGGTTCGACAGTGCTTGTGACCACCGCGCAGGCGCCGACCACAGCGCTGTCTCCGATGGATATGCCCGGCATAATGAATGCTCGGGCCCCAACAAATGCATCTGTTCCAATTGTTATCTTTCCTGTGACTAGCGGCAGGTTGGGATCACTCAGATCGTGTGTTCCTGTACAAAGATAAGCTTCTTGGGCGATCACACACCTAAAGCCGAGCTCAATTTCACCGAGAGAATAGAGGTTGGCGCGATCTCCGACGCAGGATCTGTCGTGGAGGATGACACGCCATGGGACTTGTATGCGAGCCCGTTGATGAACGAAGGGTTTCCCGTCGATCTTGCATCCAAACACTCGGAGCCAGCAGAGGCGCCACGCATTAAACGGTTTAGGCGTCCATCCGCATAAGAGTGGCCAGATGATGCTCCACAAAAGGAGCCTCACACGCTCGTTGAACCGCCAAGGCGAGGCAAACCGTGACGAGATTGCATGTATCTCGAAGACAGATTCGCTCATTGGCGCACAACCTCCTCGAAATCACTCAAAAACTGATCCGCGACCCTGGTCAGAGAGAACTCTTCAGCCGTTCGCTGGGCGCACTCACGTACCGGTTGTAGTGCGTGTGCGCTGGCAATTACCGTTCTCAACGTATCAGCCAGACTTCCGACAGCATTCGGACTGCGATGATCGAAGATCCATCCATTGCTTCCTGGCCTAATGAAATCATTAAAGCATTCAAGAGAGGACACGACCGGAGGACAGCCCTCTGCCATGGCCTCCAAAGGAGCTAGTCCGAAAGATTCGCCGCGCTCTGCGAGTGAGGGATAGACGAGGAAGGCTGACTCCCTATACTGAGCATTGAGGACGTCCACGTCGAAGATTGGCCCTGTCCATTCCACGGAATGTCCTACGACCACTCGTGCTTTTTCACGCAGGCTGCCAAAATACTGTTTTCCGCCACCACCCTGCTTCACTTCCCACGGTCCCACAATGCGAAGCGTCCAACCACGCAATCCCTGAGCCCATAACTGCTCAAACGCCTCAAGCAACAGATGGATTCCTTTCTCCGGATGCACCCGTCCAACATAGAGGATCGACTGCTGGCGCTTAGGCCCTATGGAAGTCGATCCACTTCGGGGTACAAAGTTCGGAATTACCTTGACTCTCGTCGCGAGTCTTGGAGCTTGCGCGCAGATTGCATTTCGAACGGCACCAGAGACTGTTTGCAGGCGAGTTGCCTTGGAATAAAACTTGACTTGTCCCTTGGGGTAGCGGGCCACGTGAACATAAAGCTTGCCGAGATCCGGGCGGAGGGGAAGGACGGGCAACCAAAATGTGTTCGTCACTAACACGTCTGCCTTAGGAAGTGCTCCTAAAACGCGACGTGAATAGAGTAGGTCACGCCACTTCAGTCGCACGAGCGAGCGTGGCGTATCGAAGCCCGGAACGCGAATATGATGTACACCATCGATGAACTCCTCACAGGCGAGGTCTCCGTAACCGCGAGAGATATGAGTGACAACATGCCCTCGGCTGGCAAATTCTTTGCCAAGGCCAAACCAAATCTTTTCCACGGCGCCGCCCAAAACGGGTGGGACCGGTAGAAAAGCGCCTTGTACAATCGTTATACGCATTAGTGCCTTACGAGAATTTGCCCGCAGTTGCGGAAGTCGCTGCGCCGCGCTTCGGTACGGCGCTGATGGGACTCCTCAAACCCGCACCATCTGCTCTCCGCACTGCAATCAAAAGCGCCTTCCAGGCTCTACCGATCCGACCGAGGCGCAAAACCGACTGCACACGACGGCCAATGGCTCGACAAACCTGCGTCGCGCCAAAGAAGAAGTTCAACGAAATACCTCGCCGTGTGGGGGCATACACATGCACCATTCCTTCTTCGTGCTCTTCACAGCCCAAACGACGATTGTGTTCTTGACCACCTTCTCCGAGGTCTATGTGGTGCGCCCCAGAAACGGCCAGGCTCTTAAATGCCCAAGCCGTCAGTATCGAGCCGACGGAGTAGTGCGCAAAATCGGGATGGTAGCCCGCACGTTGGCAATAAAACGTCTTGTTATGGAATTGACCCAGCAAGTAGGCACAAGGTCGGTCCTCTACTTCAAGGACGTAGATTCGAAGCCATCCCTTTCTTGCGAAAAACCGATATCCTTCCGCCGTTGGAAACGTATCCGTAAAACCAGAGCCAAGAGAATGCTGCCAGGCTGCTCGGCTGATGGTCTCGGCGCTCCAAAGGCCCACATCCACTTCGTTTGCCTTGGAAAAGCACCTGAAGGACACCTTCGCAGGATATGCGCGCTCCAAATTCGACGCCTTGCGACGCGCCTCCCGCATTATTTTCCCCGGCAAAGCGGGAGAACGCCTCCCTGACTGCGCCGTTAGAGCTAACCTGGAATAGGCAAAAATGTGGGGAACCCGCTTGCCGACAAAAAGACCTGGTATTTGCCGGACCTCGTGAAAGAGGTCCGACTCCAGAGGTAAGCGATGAAAGCAGAGCATATCCGCATCACCTTGCAGGGCTTTGGAAAGCTGCTTGCCTATGAGTCTGGTGACCTCAGGTGATGGAGGTCCCAACCTCCCGTTCGGCACAATCTCGAGCAATTTGACACGAGGCCCATGGATTCGGACCATCGAAACAATAGTAGAAGCTCTGCTACTTTTTACGTGTCCGACGAGTATGGCTAACGGGATTTCGTCGTTCCAAACCGAGATCACGTACGGATGAAGGATCGTCCCGTCGTTTCTCTGATTCTGTAGAAAGTAATCGATGTCAGTATCTAGCCCATTGGTCCATTGCTGCCAGACCGGACGCAGATCTTCCACTTCTTGATGATTCTTAGCGACATGGACCGACAGGGTGGCGCTTTCGGACTGTGAAAACGGCAGGTCTGGCCAACCCCTGGCCTGCGTCTGCGGCACGAAGACCGCCTTTGCCGACAAGGCACCCTTTATTACGTGCATTTGAGGATGTTTCAATTCAGACTTGTGAGGCGCGACAGCACAGCTTCCAGGTTTTGAGCCGCCCTTCTAATTTCGAAGTGTTGTTCAAAGCAAGCGCGGGCGCGCTCGCGCATGGCCTGGATCTTCCCTTCGGGCATATCTACATAGGACTGAAGAAGCTTACATGTACCCTCTAACGTGTCTTCCTCGGCGATTCCAGCTCCGTCGGCTTGAATCTCGCGCCAGATATTGACCTTGTTGGAGATCAATATAGGTAAGCCCACCGCCAGCGCCTCCGCGACAGCGATGCCGAAATTCTCCTGGTGCGAGGGCAACACGAACACTTCAGCCGCACGCAACGCGCCCCATTTCGTTGCACCACTGATCATTCCTGTCCACGCAATCCTTGATGCCAAGCCGGCTTGCTCCGCCCGTTGGCTCAAGATTGCCCGCCAGCTCGATTGGTCAGGTCCGGCAATCACCAGATGCCACTGCGGGTGTTGTGCCAGCACTTTGGCGAAGGCATCGATCAACAGATCGCACCCTTTTTTAGGATGAATTCGTCCCATGAACAAGACGAGTTTCTTGTTTCGTAGTTCGGGATAGCGCTTGAAGAAGTCCTGAACCTCAAATTCTGGATTTCCCATCGGCGCGGACGTACCGAGGCCGACAACGACCTCGTTGCATTGATACAGCCAAAATGAGGACCGGGCCAGCAACCGTTCCTGTTCGCACGTAAAGAGCACCGCCTGTGCGTCGCGGAGCACTCGGTACTCCGCCCAAGGCCAGTACAACCATTTCTTCAAATGTTTGAGGGGATACCTTCTCTTGAACCATGGATCAAGCATTCCGTGCGTGTACAGAACATAGGGCGTATTCGATTTGCGGAGAGCGCGCCATGCACCGAAGCTGTGAAACTGCCAAAGTCCATTCACAACAACGGCGTCGTATCGAGCGCGGTTCGCCCGAAGCCATGGAATAAGCTTGGAGCTAAAGCCATAACTGTAGACGGTTGGCCCCAAGGGATGGACGCGCAACGCACTTTGTTTCACGAACGTCGCATCCGGTGGGTCGAGCGAGGCAACCTCAATACTATGCCCCGCAGAAACCAAGATTGCACTAAGCTGGTTCACGCCTTCGATGGGGCCGCCACCTGAAGGGTCGACTGAGCTAATGACTTGCAGCACCCGCACGAATGTGCCTCCTGGACTGCTAACCTCGAGATGAGCCCGAATGAAAATGAATGAGTAGAACCAGTAGAAGAAGCGCTAATTTAGCCAAGAACCCGACGGGCCCTCGTAGCGAACCTTTTCATAAAGAGACAGATAACCCGCGATCATCGCAGAACCACTGAATCGAGCAGCGTTCTGTAGGCTTGCTTCGCGCAGTTCAGCCTCTTTATCCAGTGCAAGAATTGCACTAGCTGCGGCCGCATCAGGATTTTCGGGGTCCACGTAGACTGCCGCAGTGCCTCCCACTTCGTCCATCGGCGGGCGCCCGGAGGTTAGGACGGGACAACCGCACGCTTGGGCCTCAAGGATAGGCCACCCGAAACCCTCGTCCAGAGAAGGGAAGAGCAACATGGCTGCAGTCGAATAAAGTGCTTGAAGGTCTTCGTTCCGGATTCCAGGAAGTTCGAAAGTCACGTCGTTCAGGCTATTCTCAGATACAAATCGCCGCATTTCGTCGGTCCATGGCTTGCCCACCATAATCATCTTTGGGTTCTGCCGCGGCATCTGCTTCCGGAGAGAGGAAAAAATGCGCAGGACTCCAACACGGTTCTTGTACCACTCATTTCCGCCTACATGCAGAAAAAAGGTTTTGCCCAGATCAATTCCCAGTCTACGAATTTGCGCTATGGCTTCGTCTCGGCTCATTCGCGAATAGGGATAGTTCAGCGAGTTATATACGCGTGAAACGCGCTGCTCGGGGATATGGGTGACACGAAGGAGCTGCCTTCTGGTTGCCTCGGATACGCACGCAACGTGTTGCGCTTGAAGAAGGCCCTTCACAATCAATTGTTGGAGTTGACGACCACTCCATCGAGCGGGGTTATGAGGAATCTCTCCGAGTGCGCAGCGAACAGCGAGCAGATCATGACAACTTACGATGTGAGGTTTGGCCTTCAGATGCTTTGTGTAAAAAGAGTTGCCCTGGTCACAAATATGAACAACGTCGGCCCAAGTAACAACAGATTTGAGAACGGACGGAAAAACCCCAAATTTGTCGATGTACCCTAGCCATTTGCCCACACCCTCCCCGGAGGGGCGCAGCCTTCCGACAATAGGTCGGGGCCGGAGGGTCCGCACCTCATGGCCGGACTGGATCAATCCCTTTTCCATGAGCGCAGCAAAACGCTGCATGCTTTCTTGGGCATCAGTCAAGTAATTGCTGACGAGCAGAACTCTCATGCGAGCACTGTCTTGCGTGGTAAGAAGAGACTGAGCCATCTTGCGGCTACCCATAGCACGGCTAGAACAAAAGGAAAAGATAAGGAGGCAATCAATCCGGATACCGCCGATTCCACAACACTGTGCTGAAAAGAAGCTACCAGCCAGATAAACCAGAGCGCCGAGGTATTGGGCCCTCCGTCCCAGCGGGCGTCGCCAAGAAATAATCTAATCCAGTAGTAGAAACCAGCAAAAAATATAGAGGTGCCCACCAGTACCCCTGGCAAAGAAAACGCGTTGTAGAAATTAGCCATAATCCCGTATGAGACTTGCGTCGTCATATCGGATGAGCCGACATCGCCAGCAATATGCGCCAGATGGTTCCCCGCCTCGAAGACGGGCTTACCCGGGAATAAGAAACTGGGTGTCAACAATTTGAACCCCCAAGCGATCGTCTCCCAGCCAGTGAAGGCATGTTGTCGCTCGGTGGCGTCCACCAAGCGGTCGGCCTCTCCAACCATGGCGAACCTGTTAAACGGCGACAAGCCGGGCTCTTTGAAATAAGCGGCCGCGCTCACGCGTTCACTGGTGGCAGACCGAAAATTCGAGTCGGTGGCGATGCGCCAAAACGTATCCTTGGTAACCTCAGCACGCTGCGCCAAGCTACCCTCCCGGCCTCCGTTGTGGCGGACGTACTGCGCATATGGAAAGATAAGCACTGCATAATAAAGGAGGCTGACGGACGCGAAGGACCACATTCGAATGTCACGTAAGCCGTAACGCATGAATCCCACTACAGCGTAAAAAGTTAGAGGTTCAACGGCGTCTTCCTTACTCGTACTGAAAATCCCAACGACGGCAGACCATGTCAACAATGCCAGAATCGCAGGATGCGTCATCCACAGCCGCGCTTTTTTCCTCCAGAGGTACAGCATCGGGGGAACGATCGCGAACGACTTAAGTGCGGCAAATGCCCTTGCAAACCCCAGCCAGCCTCCAGTCCGTATCCCTTCTCCGTTTGTCGAAGGAATCATGGATGCAAAATATCCGAGGTAGCTTAGGATAAAAACCACAATCGAAAAGGCAAGAAGCATGTCGTCGCTGGTTGGCCGGTTCATCGACCAGTACTGCGGGCAAGAAAAACGCGACTGAACTATTGTTCCAATGAAAAGCCCGAGAAATCCTGTTGCCATAACCAAGCCAGTGGTTTCCGGGGACCTCAACGTTACATCGGCAGGCTCAAGAAATAGGAATTTTATGATGATGCCAACGAGCAGAAACTTGCCGATTAGAATGGCATTGAGACAGCCAAATGCGGATCTGAGTCCGCCTCCTGCTAAAACAGAAAGCATGCCGAATAGGATCGCAATCGCAAACTGGAAGGCCACAACCACGTTCGTTCCGGTGATTAGTTGACCGACCAAAACGACGGCCGTGATTCCCAGGAGCAACACGAGTTGCTGGCGCGTCGCGAAAAGCGAGAATATCGAAACCCTTTGCGGGCGCGAGCAAAAACTGTCAATCGCTAGTTGCGGAGGGATCATATCGCGCGGTGTATCTCACTCATGGAATAAACTGAAAGAGCGGCATCTGAGCCGCCCTCTCTTCGAGGGACTTGTAGCAACGAGGAAGGGCTTGCGAAACATTGCCGTTAGCCAACCAACTAGGGGACCCGATATATCGAGGCGCCGGCGGCCGACGGCAGAACGCTTTCTGCGGTGACCATCGCATTCTTAAACCCGCTGGACGGGATGAACAGAATGTCGCCATCTGCCAGTGCCCGGTCAGGTGCTTTGTTGGAGAGAATCTTCTTGAGAGGGACAGGCAACTCCTCGCGCCCGTCGTCGGTTTGACGAATGAGCTTCGCTGAGTTAAGCGCAGCGGTTTTATTCGGACCTTGCGCCAAGGCCATGGCGCGCAACACCGTCAGGTGGCCGCTCCTTTGAATAAGGAATCCGCCAGGCCTGCCTACGTCGCCCACTACATAGACGATGCCTGCATGCGAAACCATAATCGTGTCTCCGGGGCGAATATCAACATTATTGAAGGGGCGGGTTGTGCTGCCTGGTTTTGTCCCCATCTTTACGGCGACAGGATTATTAGGCTCAGCCCGATGCGTTATCGTGACAAGCTCTCCCGCTTCTGGAGTAAAACCTCCGGCCGCGGAAATCAGGTCCAACAGGGCATGAGGTCCGAGGAGCGGATAAACTGCCGGCTGTTTTACTTCACCTAATAAGGTGACTCCTTGCGTCGAGTATTCCAAGACCGTGACCAACACGTGAGGATCTTTGAGGATTTCCTCACGCAAGAGTTTTGCCTCTATTGCACGCGCGGCCTGTTCTGCGGTCATCTGTGAAACGGTAAGATCCCCCGCGAGAGGCAAAGAGATATTGCCATGTTCATCCACACGCAATTTGCCGGACAGGTCGGGCGTATCGTACACGCTTATCTCGAGTAGGTCTCCCGCCGAGATTTGCAATGGATGCGCCGTGGCGTTAAGCACTGGAAGGCTTGATTCCGCCGCCGGAGCCGGCGACGAAGGATTCTGGGCGACCAGAGGCAAGGGGCACGCCGACGTTAACAAGATTGCGAACAAAGCAATGTATCGCCTCATTTTGATCCTCATCTTGATTCCTGTGATTGCGGATTTAGTGATCGCGGATTCAGCTACCTATTGCAGTGAAAGGTCCTGATTCCTCTCGGGAGCCTGTTGGTAACCTGCAGGATATTCGTAGTAGTATTCCCGTTGCCGGACTGCATTCAGCACAATTCCCAAAACGTTGGCGCCCGAGCGTGCCAATAAATCTCTAACTCTCAGCAAAGCCTTTGAACGGGATATCCCGGACCGTGCTACAAGAATCACGCCGTCCGCTCGTGCGGAAAGAACCCATGCGTCGGCGAACGGCAAGGCTGGCGGTGTGTCAAGGATGATGTGGTCATATTCCACGCGCCACGCAGCCATCAGTTCCTGCATTCGAGTAGAATCCAGCACGCCGGTAGGATCCGTTGGCCGAATTCCCGCAGGAATTACGTGCAACGTCGGCAGACTAGCGATTGGTGGATACCCGGGATGATTTGCTGAGTCGGCGGCACAGATAGCGCTCAATCCCGGCCTTATTCCCAATCGTCGGTGAATCGATGAGCACCGCAGGTCCGCGTCGACCAGCAGGACCTTTCTCTTCCGTTGCGCTAACGCCATAGCTAAATTGCAACTTACGGTTGACTTGCCTTCACCGGGAATCGCACTTGTGATTACAACTGTTTTAATCGAATTTTGTGGGGAGGGAAGTAGAAGAAAGCTGCAAAGGGCCCGATAAGACTCCACGCTAGTGGACTTTGGATCTTGAAGGAGTGGAAGATGCGGCCGAGCGTCCCTCAGCGCCTTCCTTTCACTCTCAGCTACGGCGTTAACAAACGGAATACACGCCAACTCAGGCAGAGCAGTGATAGATTCTAACTCTTCCGAAGTCCGAATCGTATCGTCAAAGGAATCTCGGACCAATCCCAGGAGTAATCCACCAAGCAAACCACCACCCAAACCGAGCATCAGATTCAAGCCCTTACGGGGCTCAACCGGCTGGTCCGGCACTTGAGCACGGTCGATTACGTCGATAAAAGATGACGCTAAACCCGAAGTAATTCCCGCAGTCTTCAACTTCGACTCGAGAGTATCGTACAGTTGCCGTCCCGCTTCGACTTCGTGCTTCAAGATCGTGTATTGCGTGACGTGTTCGTTGAGTTTGTGAGCTTGCTCTTTTTGCTTCACAAAATCCTTTCGAATCATTTGCTCGGTTTCTGCGGCTGCGCGAAATTCATTTGCTAGTCGAGTTTTGACGTTAGTGCCTTCCACAGCAATCTCGGCATTCAATTGCGTTAGTTGCTGCTGCAGCTCACGAAGTTTTGGATAGCCGTCGCCGAATTTGGCGCTCAGTTGTGAGTACCGGGCTTGCAGATCGGCGCGCTGTGTTTGAAGTGCTTGAAGCGGCGTGTTCGACATTGTCGAATCAATAAGTTCCGGGTTGCCGGATTCCGCCAACCTGTGTCTTCCTTCCTTTATAATGCGGTCTGCCTCGGCTTGCGTGAGTTCTTCATTGAGCTGCTTCAATCGGTTCGTGACTATATTGTCGCTTTCATCGGCTCCGAGAAAGTTGTTGTCCCGCTGAAAATCTGCCAATTTCTGCTGAGAGGCGGCCGTATTCCTCTTTATTTCATCGAGTTGCCTTGAAAGCCACATCGAAACCTGTGCCGCGCCGTTTACGCGTGCCAGGAAGTTCCGTTTCATGTATTCGTCTACCACAGAATTGACGATGTTCGTCGCAAGGACGGGGTCCGGGTTTCGAAACCGGACTTCCACAACTTCCGTGTTGGGCTCTACTTTAATATTGAGACTGTTGGTGAATGTACTTAGCAGTTCCTGCCGCTCTGACGGAGTTAATTGAGACACGTCAGTGATTCCCGGTTTTGCTACATGTTCTCCGGCAAATCCGGGATCTGCATAGAGCTTCAAGGCGTTCATTACCCGCATGGCCACTGTCTCGCTCTGAAGAATTGCCACTTCTGTCTTCACGTGGTTGTCGATATCAGGGGAGGGGCCCGGAAGTTTCTCACCATCGTCGAGCCCAAGACTTGTGGAGCGGCTAGGGTCAATTTGCAACCGGGCCACAGCCTCATAGACAGGCGTCTTCGTATATGTGTACGCTGCAACCGAGGCGAACACAAAGGCAGCAAATCCGAGAACCGTCACTCTTCTCTTGACCAAAATGTTCCAAAGGCTGGTTGCTGTAAGCTGTTGTTGCGTGAGCGAGTGCTCGTGCACTTGGCTCGGAATGTCGAGAGCGAATTCGGAAGGCGTGCGCTTCACAATGTTTTGTGTTTTTGGATGCATGGGAACTGCCTTTCGATCGGTCGTTCTAGATGGGATTTGTCGATCCTTGATGAACTGACGAAATGTTTGGCCGTTGGCCCATCATCAAGCCGCGCCGGTACCTCGCCATACAGCCGGCACTGTCCGCGCCAGAATTTCCAAATCAAGCCAGAGCGACCATCTGTCGATATATTGGAGATCAAGCTCCATCCATTGCTCGAATGGAATGGAGTTACGACCGCAAACCTGCCACAGGCAAGTGATGCCGGGCTTCACACTGAATCGGCGCCGGTGCCAATCCTGGTCGAATAATTGATAATCGCGCAGAGACATCGCGCGTGGTCCAACCAAACTCATTTCACCCTTCAGAACGTTGAACAGTTGCGGCAGCTCATCGATGCTTGTTTTTCGCAACACTCTGCCGAGCGGCGTGACCCGCGGATCTTCCTTTATCTTGAACACCGGGCCTGTCATCTCATTCCTCAAAAGCAGTTCATTCTGCACTCTTTCGGCATCTGCGATCATGGTCCGAAACTTATAGATGGTGAAATGCCGCTTATTCAGGCCTATGCGCGTTTGTCGAAACAATATGGGTCCTTCCGAGGAAAGTGCTACAAGTAAACCGACAACGAGAAACAGTGGAGACAGTAGTGTCAGAAGTATTAATGAACCAACAAAGTCGATGCAGCGCTTGATGGCGGCAGGCCATGCTTGGATCGAACCAGCAACGGGCATGACCTCGGAATTTTCATGGACATCCGAATCCATCGAGTTCCGCGTTCGCAATTTGAAAATGTGGGGGTCAGTTCGGATCACGATCCCGTGCTGCTCACAGAGCAAGACGAGTTGTGCGGCGTGCTCATAGTATGAGCGGAGAGGCAAATAAATCGCTGCCTCGTCTACGACATTGTGCCGCAGAAACTCGGCAAGGCCAGAAAAAGTGCAGCACCGTAGTTGCCTCGTGGCTTCAAAGCGTTGAGTTCCCTCCCAGTCATCGTCAATGAAGCCCACAATGTTGTATCCAAGCTCCAAACGTTGCCGGATTCTGTCGGCGAACTCGATGGCGCGTTCGTTCGTGCCGACGATCACCAAAAATCTTCTATTTCTACCGCGTCGGCGCAGGGATACAAGAAGTGCGCGAGCAACTAAACGCCCTGAAATCATTGCCGCGGTGCAAATCATCCACATGCTCACGGCAAAAATAGGCGTCACCATTTGAATGTGCATTGCTTTTGCACTGAGAAGCAGAAACAGACTCGCAAGGAGAGTCGCTCTGGACACCTCATAGATTTCAGCGAGGCACGGCGTTAGCCGTTTCGAATCGTAGAGACCACAGAGAATGAACAAGTTATGCCAAGCCAGAAGAAGCAGACCGAAACGCAAGCCATTCGCAAGCGTTACACGCAAGGCCATGAATTCGCTTAGCGTGATGTCATCGGTGGACGAATAGAGAACAAAAGTCGCCAAGATGAAAGCAACAATGAGCGCAAGAAGGTCGTAGAGCTTCGCCACATTCTTCATAACTTGCCATTTGCTGTAGGGCACGACCTGCACCTCACAGACCTCTGATTAGGGGACAACTTGCTAGAGAATTTGTCGCGGATGCTAGAGTGGGGCTGTTATGTACGAGTGATGAACGTTGAAAACTCTCAGCAACAACTGAATGAAAGCCGTTAACGAGGCACGTTTAGCGGAATCAGCTAGATGAGGCAAAACGGGATCGACCTCTTGCCCACCAAAGTGGTAGCTGGTATTAATGCTCGTTACGATGTCCATTCCCCGCAGGAATCTTTTTCGTGGCGTTGCGGCAGGTATTTTTGCGGGTACCGCGACCCCGTTCCTGGGCGACCTTCACCTGGCGTCAACCCCAGTTCCCCTGCCGGCGGATCAATCTGGCGGACTCATTCGCTTGGACCGGAACGAAAACCCCTACGGTCCCTCTAACAAAGCAATCGAGGCAATCAGGGCGAGTCTGGGTCTCTGTAACCGATATCCCCGCGGCGAATATGAAGCGCTGACCGAGAAGATTGCGTACTCGCACAATGTGAAGCCGCAACAGGTCATCCTCGGTGCGGGTTCCCGCGAAATCTTGTGGGTGGCAGCAAAAGCTTACCTGTCCACTGGCAAGAGGCTTGTCTTGGCATCTCCCACATTTGAGGCGATTGCCCATTTCGCCCAATTCGGCGGCGCCGAGGTCGTCGCCGTTCCACTCAACAAAACATTCCAGCACGATTTGGACGGTATGCTCGTTCGCGTTACCAACGCGGGTGGGTTGATTTACATTTGCAACCCCAACAATCCCACCGGAAGCCTCACGTCTCGTAGAGATCTCGAAGCGTTTCTCACAAAACTTCCTTCGACAGCCGCGGTGCTGATCGATGAGGCTTATCACGATTACGTCGCGGCAAGTTCGGACTACGCCTCGTTTCTAGACCGGCCCGTGGACGATCCTCGCGTGATTGTTCTTCGCACCTTCTCGAAGATTTATGGTCTTGCGGGCATGCGCGTGGGATACGCGATCGCTTCTCGTCAAGCTGTGCTCAAACTCTCGGCAAACCGGTTCCAATGGAGTGTCAGCGTGGCCGCCGTGAGGGCCGCTGCAGCCGCGCTTGAGGACTCTGACTATGTTCGTTTCAGCGCCAAGCGAAACACGGATGATCGGCAGGAATTCTACAATCGAGAGAATGCGTACATGCTGGGGTCGATTGATTCTCACAGCAACTTCGTAATGGTGCGAACCGGACTTCCAGTTGCACAAGTGCTCGAACACTTCAAGAAACACAACGTTCTTCTCGGCCCGCCCATCCCCCAGATGGACAAATACATTCGGGTTTCTCTCGGCCTGCCGGAAGAAATGCGGGAGTTTTGGCGTGTCTGGGACCTGCTGCCTCCCCACCCGATGGCGATGTAAGAGCGCATCGGGATCGCTTCTCATGCACTCGCTCGATTTCGATTTCAGTTCAGCTTGAAGGCAACTACGGCTGTACCTTCTGCCTCGACCGGAATTCCATTGAGCCCCGCGGGTACATAACGCCACCCTCTGACAGCGTCAATAGCGGCTCGTATCAACGCAGGATTGCCCTTGGTGACCGTGACATCCCGGACTTCGCCATTCGTACTGATTTTGAAATGCGTTTCGACAGTTCCCGAGATGTTCGCGAGTTTCGCAGCCAGCGGATAGACGGGATCTCTCTGTGAGATTAACTGGGCCGGCTCCGCTTTGCCGCCCCTTAAAGGGACAGAAGGCGCGGGATCAGCAGCAACCGGAGGAGAAGGTTGTTTTGACGCAACGAGCGCAACTCTTCCGTCGAGAATCGGTGAAGCGCCGAGCGCAGGTGGCTCGGCAGCAGGCTCATCTGCAGCAGCGGTGATTCGTGGGGTTGAAGTCAGCGGCTTTTGCGACTTCACGGACGCTTCAGGAAGTGGAGCCGCCATCGCCGATGGTATCGCTGATCCCTTATACGAATGTTTGACAGCAAGATCCGGTGGCGTGCCGACCGCTACCGGCCGTCGTGATTCGTCGCGAATAACTTGGGAAGAAGCCGCCGCGCGAGCCTGAGGCCCTGGTACGACAGGCGATAGTCCTGCGACTATGCGCACGGATTCGCTAACCGGTTTTTCCAATCTGGCGCTTTCTATTTCAAGTTGCATGACAACGTCATTGGTCGCCGGTGTGTACATAATTCTTCCCGTTCGCAATTCAGAAGGCGCCAGATCCAGGGTCTTCTCAATGACGCCGTCCGTAATTCGCAAATGACCGTTCGCTGCTCCAAGTAGAATTGGAGCAGCCTGATCCCAACTCAGCTCCCAATCGGTTCCGCTCCGTGCGAGTTTCAGTCCTAGATGGAAGTCACTCGGTTTTACTCGATAGGCTAATACGTCCGAATATTGCATACGGCCGATGTAAAAAAGCAGCACGCAGAGCACTGCCATGAGGGCGGACGCAGTGAGCCAGTGCCAAGTAGCCGTTACATACTTTATAAAGCTTTGCAGGTGAACTGGCTGCTCGTCTGAAACGATTTCGGTGTCTTCCGCTTCGGACGAAGCAGCGCACATTTCGGGTGATTTCGCCTCACTTGACGCTTGTTGTTTGCAGAGTTCGGCACTGCTGAACGCCATTCGAGGTGCATGGGACGAGTAGGACACGATGCTCCCACCCCGGACAAGATAAAGCGTTACGTGGTTTATGCGCCCCAGACAAGTTCCGAGCAAAAGAAAAATCCGCTCCGGTTGCGCGGAACTCGAACCCATTAAGGACTTTGCCGCTTGCGATGAGTACGTTGATTCTTCGAGACTCGCGCCCGTGCCATCCGCACTCACGGTTTGCGCATTCGAATGCTCTCCGCGCTTCCCAAGGCCTTCCGGGTGCTCCCGATTCGAATTCGTTGGGTCCGCGGTATCGACGTCGGCGGCGCTTAATCCTGTACCTAGAGCCGCGAGGTCTTCTTTGTCTAAAACTTCGTCTTCTCGCGTGCTCGTCCGATAGAATCCAAGAATCGATGTACGTTTGCGCCCCGGACGCAGGCGGTCGACGATCTGTGCTACGCGCCAGTGGTTTCCGAATGGGGACTTCGATGCCTCGAGTTCTGGAGCCAACGCTTCATAACGCTCGACCGTTAGCGTCAGGGGTCGCCCGTTTTCCGCCTCACCGATTAGAACGCCCGCTGTGGTCCTATCGCAAGCGCGGATCGCTTCCTGCTCCAGAAGATCGAGGAGGTTTAAGGGAAACCGAACGACGACTCCCTCGTCCGGAACCTCCCAACAAAAGTATGCTCCGGCATGCTTTGCGACAGTGTTTAGATTTGATCTCACCGGCTGACCCTTGAATCCTTACGGCCGGATGCCATCGTTTTGGGAAAAGTTTCTTCCGTGGGCTCACCGCGCGGCGGTGAACTGTTGATGGACTACATTCTGCCTTTCGAGGCTTGGCACGAACAGCGTTTCATGAGCGGATTTTCCGTGCGCTCCGTTACTCAACTGAAGATGCTCGGAACCGTTCAGAGTCGGAATCATTGGTTCGCACGGCACAACCCAACTCTCATGAACTTCAACGGCAACCCTGCGTTGGAGCAGTTCGATTCCGAGCACCAGATGGCATCCACCCTTAAATCGTTGCAGGACGCCCTCTATTCCGCAAAGAGGTCCATCGGCAATTCGGACTTTGCGACCGACGCAAAAATGATTCCAGGGCTTCACGTCGCGCCCGGAATTGACCGCCACACGTATGGCCTCAATCTCACCGGGATTTACAGGCACGGGAGTCTTTCCCAACCCGACCACGAGAACGACGCCGGGTATCGCCAGAATCGCAGAACGGTCCTCCGGTGCAAATCGACAAAAGAGATAACCGGAGAACAGCGGCACTTGCAAAAACTTGGTACGGTCGGACCACCGTCGCCGCGACCAGAACATGGGGAGGAATTCCTCAAATCCTCTGTACCGAAGTGCGCTTGAAACGGTTCGCTCGAACCGTGATTTTACTCGGATAGCGAACCAGGGCAGATTCGGACAAGTCAAGAAACACCTCCATGCAACCACTCAATGCAACCACTCAATGCAACCACCTGTCTCGTCTCGAGAATCGCACCACTCATTGCGATTGAATTCGAGGCTTTCCCTTTTCCGAAATCTAGATTGAGAAAAACAATTGCTTCGTGGCAGCGATCGGCCGCGCAGGCTTACGCCCTTTGAGTCCCACATCTCCGGGAGCCTGTTTGCAAGTCCTGACGGGGTTCTTGCGTACCCGCGGACTTGCGTCGGACACATTCCCCGGCCCCTCGCCTTGGAATTCAGGAATGGCTTAGGCGAAAAGCGATATCCGCTAAAAATCGGGTGTAACGCGGGCTATGGTAGGTTCCCCCTCCTGCTCCCGCAAGAGAAGAAATGTCACTTGGATTGAGTACTCGTTGATTCCCGGTCAAATGTCCCGCGTTTTCCATCCAGCGTCTGGAGACGATAATACCTAGAGCATTCAGTCCTTTAGGATTCGCTGCCTTGATAATCCTGGGATTTATGGATTTTGGCGGATCACGCGCCGGAGTGAATGGTGTAGTGAGTCTGAGTCAAGGGAATCGCTGATTGAAAACGCCGTTGCAATTAACATAGACTTGTCCGATAGAGTAGTCTTCCGCTTCCCTCCCCAGCCTCAGTGTTTCTGTGTGTCTCTATATTCTGTGGCCCGTTATGTCCAATATCAACGTTTTGATTGCGGGTGAGAGTCGCATGGGCTGCCAGCTCATGGCGACCGCGTTGCGGCGCAGCCGCTATCGACTCACGGTGCTGGATTGCAGCGTTGAATCCGCCGGAGTCCGCGCCGGTCTTAAGGCAAATGACATTAATGTCGCCGTCATCAGCTCTCATCTTAAAGACGGACACGATGCCGGTTTTAACGTGACCCGCGAAGTGCGAGTTTCTTATCCGCACACGGACGTCATCATGCTACTCGATTCGACCGAGCCGTCCGCGGTACTCAAGGCATTCCAATCAGGCGCTAGAGGCATCCTGTCTCGCGACGATCCCTTTGAGGTTCTCTGTAAATGTATCTACGCCGTAGGTCAGGGGCAGGTGTGGGCCGGCAGCAGAGAACTGCGTCTTGCCCTTGACGCGCTCAATCAAGCGCCGCTTCCGTCTCCTAACGGTGCCAAGAGCATCAAGTCCCCAAACATTTTGACGAGTAGGGAAGAGGGAGTGGTCCTTCTGGTGGCCGAAGGTATGACCAATCGCGATATCTCCCGTCAGTTGCAGCTAAGTGAACACACCGTTCGAAACTACCTCTTTCGCATTTTTAACAAGTTGGGAACTTCGAATCGATTGGAATTGGCTTTATATGCTCTTCAGCGTAAGCGCTCCAATCACCCCCAACACGATTAACCAAGCATTTCGACATCCAGTACCGTAAATCGCAGCGGGGAAGAGCTGACGCGGCTCTTCCTTTTCGGTGGCGTCGCCGATGCTCGGCGTTAGACCGGAGTGTCGATGGGCGGGCACGGTGTCAATATTTCGACATGCACCTCAGACTCGAGGAGCGGGTGCTTCCGGCTTGTATGCTCCTCTTTATTAGTGTTATAAGCATTTTTTGCGCCGCTTCTAAGCCGCCCCCGTAAAAGGGCAGGGCGCATGCACCGTAAGAGTGCCACGGTACATCTGACAGAGAATCAACGAAACAGAGAGGCTCGCGATGGCTTTCCGCAAGACATCCGTACCGTTCCAACTCCCAATGCCTGGCACCATTTTGGCGGTACTCCTCGTATCAGGCCTGTCGCTGCTCAGTATTGGGTGCGGAGAAAAGAATGCGCAGGCCGGGAAGCCAGCCGCAGTTGGCGTAGAGGTCGCTCAGGTTGAGCAAAAGGACGTCCCGATCTACGGAGAATGGATCGGCACGCTCGACGGATTAGTGGACGCCGACGTCAAGGCTCAAGTGACCGGGTACCTTCTCAAGCAAGCCTACGTGGAAGGTTCCTTCGTAAGAATGGGCCAGCTGCTTTTTCAGATCGATCCGCGACCCTTTGAGGCCGTTCTTGATCAGGCCAAGGCCCAGTTGGTACAGGCTCAGGCGCAACTCGCCAACGCGGAAGCCAACCAACTCCAGGCCCAGCTCAACGTGAACAAGTACACGCCGCTGGCCGAAGAGCAGGCCGCCAGCCAGCAAGACCTTGACAATGCCGTCCAGACGAATGTTGCGTCCAAAGCCACAGTGCTGAACTCCAAAGCAGCGATTCAGGCGGCGGAGGCGGCAGTGAAGACCGCTCAGATCAATCTGGATTTTACTCGGCTCGTTGCGCCGATCGACGGCATTGCCGGGCAGGCCCAGCTTCAGGTCGGCGCACTCGTCAATACGAGCAGTTCAGCTATAACCACCGTTTCGACGGTTGACCCGATTAAGGTCTTTTTTACAGTAAGCGAGCAGGAATACCTTGCCTTCAATAGGCTGTACCCGACGGAAGC
>Ga0099794_10000162_pt1 | contig 24643 bp, 18 predicted proteins | sample Rivendell_Oct201_10_FD_77320 | JGI IMG/M metagenome (GOLD analysis project Ga0099794, IMG submission 77320) | Vadose zone soil microbial communities from the Eel River Critical Zone Observatory, Northern California, USA -... | ecosystem: Host-associated > Plants > Roots > Rhizosphere > Soil ... | reverse complement strand
TCGAGACTCAGATGCACCTGACAATGGACCTCTCTACGGAGCGCATATGTGCCGATCACTGTCGTCTGAGGTATGGGCCACTCGGTCCTGCCGACCAGCCGTCCCGAACGCCTCGCCTGCACTGAGGCGGCTGCAAGACGTCCCGGTTTCATTTCCTTCGCCCGTCCGCTCGGTTACTGGGCTGCCCGGCAGTGGTCCACATTGATTTGACCAGGGACCAGGTGTTTTCTCGCTGATTTCAGCGGAGCAGGGGGCGGGGTGTTTTGTCCGTTCCGCCAGCGTGATGCTCGGTCCTGTCAGGTAAGGAGATAACGAGTGGCGCGGAGGAAACGCTCACACAACCGACAGCATGGGGCTGGCGCGATGGCGCTGGTGGGCGGTCTGCTTCTGGGACTGTCCTTTCTCCCGGAAGCGACCGGGCTCCCTGTCGTGCTGGGCCGCATACAACGTGGTCTGCTCGGCGACGTTGCGTGGCTGATTCCCGCGGCGGCCGTCGTCGGCGGGTTCGCGTTATTGCGCGCAACTGACCGCTCGCACTTGGGACGCCGCGCCGCAGGCGCGACACTGGTGGTGCTGGCAGGGGTGACTACCTACCACACCCGCATCGTTCACCCCAATACGATGGCGGATCTTGGGGGGCGAGGCGGAGGGATCATCGGGGGCACCATCCAGTGGGGTTTGAGTCAGGTGTTTGGAAACACGGGCTTGTGGCTTGTGCTGATGTTGATCGCGCTGACCGGCGCGTTGCTGTGGACGGGGATCTCCCCCGCGACTGTGATCGAAGGCGTGTTCGCCGCAGTTCTGTGGCTCGCGCAGGCCGCCTCGCGCACCGTAGCCGTTGGGTGGCAGATGCTCGCTGCGGCCGTCACCGCTATAGCTGATGCTGTTGGCGCCGTGGTGGCGCTGCTCGTGAATGGGCTCACGGCCGCCGGGCACCACGTCTTTAGTTGGTTTCACCCCGCCCCACAGCCTGAGTCTGTAGAGGCGAGTCCACCACGACCCATGGAGACACGAACACGAACGCCGATGTCCGTTCCAATTGTTGCTCCGCCGACGTCGGCGCAGCCTCCCACCCCAGCTGGTGCGCCCGCATCGCGTGCGAGCGGAACCCGCATCGAGCGCCCTCCGCAGCATGAAACCGTTCGCGCGGGCGCAGCTTTTCAGCAGGAGGCGCTGGCACTCGAAGCCCCCTCCGGCGGCTATCAACTTCCGCCTCAGACACTGTTGACCGACCTGCCCACCGGGCGGGGCAAAGGCAAATGGGATCCTGCGGAGGTCGCAAAGGCGCTGGAGCAGACGCTCGCCAGCTTCGGCGTGGACGCGAAGGTGACGCGTTGGGAACAGGGCCCCGTCGTGACGCGCTTTGAAGCCCAGCCTGCTCCCGGCGTCCGGGTGCAGCGGATCAGCAGCCTTACGAATGACCTGGCTCTCGCGCTGGCTGCGCCCAGCATCCGCATCGAGGCTCCGATTCCGGGCAAGTCGGCTGTCGGCATAGAAGTCCCAAACCAGAAGACGTCGTTAGTGCACATCAAAGAAATTCTCTCCACGGAGGACTACCAGCGCGCGGAGGGACCGCTGGTCGTCGCCTTGGGCAAGGATATCGCGGGGCACCCCATTCTCGGCGATCTCGCCGAAATGCCGCATCTGCTTATCGCCGGGGCAACGGGATCGGGCAAGTCTGTCATGCTCAACGCCATCATTGCGGGGCTGCTGTTCCGCTGCACGCCTTTGGATGTCCGTCTGCTGATGATCGATCCCAAGCGCGTGGAGTTCGCCAACTACAACAATATTCCGCACCTACTCGCCCCGGTCGTGACCAATCCGCGTGCGGCCGCCGGGGCGCTACGGGAAATGCTGAAAGAGATGGAGGAACGATTCGAACGCTTTGCGGCCACCGGCACACGCAACATTCAGTCCTACAATCAGCTCACCGACGTGGAGCGTTTGCCCTACCTCGTCATCATCGTGGACGAACTGGCCGACCTGATGATGGTCGCCCCGGCCGATTTCGAGGACGTCATCTGCCGCCTCGCGCAGATGACGCGCGCCACTGGAATCCACATGGTCGTCGCCACGCAGCGGCCGTCCGTGGACGTCATCACGGGCCTGATTAAGGCCAATATCCCCTCGCGCCTTGCGTTCGCGGTCAGCAGCCAGGTCGACAGCCGCACTATTCTCGACTCGCCGGGTGCGGAGAAACTGTTGGGCAAAGGCGACATGCTGTACCTACCGATGGGCTCCGCGCGGCCGGTCCGCGCCCAGGGTGCATTCATTGCCGATAGTGAGATCCACGCGCTGGTCGCGTGGTGGAAGGCCCAAGGCCGCCCGGTTTTCGACCAGGACCTCCTACATGCCGAGCAAAGTGGCGCGGAGGCCAGCGGGGATGAGGATGCCCTCCTGACCGAGGCCGCGCGGTTGATCGTGCGGGCTGGGTACGGGTCCGTGTCGTTGTTGCAGCGTAAGATGAAGATCGGCTACGTCCGGGCCGCCCGTATCGTGGACCAACTGGAAGAGAAGGGCGTCGTCGGTCCCGCCCAGGGCAGCAATCCGCGCGATGTCCTCGTGGGGCTGGACGAACTCGACCACCTCCTCCGGTCGAGCTCGGCTGCCGCGTCCTCCTAGTCCCTACCGCGCGGGATGCCAGGAATTCTCCTCTTTCGACTCGAAGAGTATCCCCGCCAACTCCCATCAATTTGATCGGTAATTCCCAGGAGGTGCGGAGATTATGAGAGCCAGTGTGCGGGTTGCGGCCGCGGTGTTGGTCGTGATCGCAGTGATGTTGTGGGCGATCCCCAGTTCGCCTGTCGTTGCCCAAGCGAAGAAGATGCGCGTGGGGCTCGTCTTTGACGTTGGGGGACGCGGTGACAAGTCCTTCAACGATATGGCCTATGACGGTCTCGCCCGCGCGCAAAAGGCGTTCGCCGCGACCCTCCAGACGCGTGACCTCGAGCCCACGGCGGGCGGGGAGAACCGTGAGGAGCTCCTGCGCTTGTTGGCTGGAGAGAAGTACGACCTGATCTTGGGGATCGGGTTTCTCTTCACCGATAGCATCACCCGCGTGGCGAAAGACAACCCTGGCGTTAAGTTCGCCATCGTCGACGGGTTCATCCCAGACCAGCCCAACGTGGTCAGCCTGCTCTTCGAGGAGAACGAGGGCTCGTTTCTCGTGGGAGCCGCCGCGGCGTTGAAGACCAAGACCAACAAGATCGGGTTTGTGGGTGGGATGAAGATCCCGCTCATCGAGAAGTTTGAAGCTGGGTACATCGCGGGTGCTAAGTATGTCAAGCCGTCGGTCACTGTGTACAGTGAATACGCGGGGACGACCGGCGAGGCGTTCCGTGACCCGGTTAAAGGCAAAGAGCTTGCCTTGGCGGAGTATGACCGCGGGGCGGACATCATCTACCATGCGTCGGGCGGGACCGGTCTCGGTGTCTTCCAGGCCGCGGTGGTGAAGAAGCGCATGGCGATCGGCGTCGACGCCGACCAGTCGCTCAGCGCACCAGCGGATCAGCGTCTCCAAATCCTCACCAGCATGCAAAAGCGCGTAGACGTCGCCGTGTATGAGACGATCAAAGCCACCCTCAATGGGCAGTACAAGGCGGGCGTGCGTGTGTTTGGGTTGAAAGACGGCGGCGTCGGCTACGCTGTCAACCAGTACAATCGGGCGATGATCCGAGACATCATCCCGAGGCTCGAGGCGCTGAAGAAGGACATTATCGCCGGCAAGATCAAAGTGCCCGCGGACAAAAAGCAGCTTGAGGAGTTCCTCAAGACGCTGAAGTGATTCGTCACCGACCCAAAAGGGGGGTGGAGGCAATGCCTCCACCCCTTTTTGCTAAGGACGGCCGCGAATTGCTGCGTCGCCATGCGAACGAGTCTGTGACTGCTACGCCCCGTCGACGCCTCGGGCCCTAATGGACCCTCTCTTCATTGAGCTGCAAGGGATTACCAAAAATTTCCCCGGCGTGATCGCGAACGACCACGTCGACCTGGCCGTCCGCCGTGGCGAGATCCATGCCCTCGTGGGTGAGAACGGTGCCGGGAAATCTACCCTCATGCGGATTCTGTACGGGCTGTACCAGCCCGACCGCGGCACCATCCAAGTCAACGGCCGGCCAGACGTCATCGACAGCCCACGGCGCGCCTTGGAGCTGGGGATCGGCATGGTGCACCAACACTTCATGCTCATCCCCGTCTTCACGGTTGCCGAGAATGTCATCCTGGGCGGTGAACCCGCCACCTGGGGCCGGTTGCGCATGATTGAGGCGAAGCAACAGGTCGCGGAGCTGTGTAAGCAGTACGGATTTTCTTTGGACCCCGCTGCCCTGGTCGGCCGCCTCTCCGTCGGGGAGCAGCAGCGAGTGGAGATCATCAAAGTTCTCTACCGCGGGGCCGACCTGCTCATCCTCGATGAGCCCACGGCCGTGTTAGTCCCGCAAGAAGTCGAGGAGCTGTTCAGCAACCTCCGGCGCCTGAAAGAACAAGGAAAGACCATTATCTTCATCAGCCATAAGCTCGATGAGGTTCTCGCGATCTCTGATCGCATCACCGTCCTTCGGCGTGGCCGGGTGATTGGCACCGTGACCGTAGGACAGGCCTCCAAGGCGCAGCTGGCGGAGATGATGGTCGGCCGGCCGGTGCTGCTGGACCTCGCCCATCCGCCGGTGCCTCCGGGCGCCGTCCGGCTGGAGGCGCGCCACCTGAGCGTCCCCGGGGCCTCGACGCGCCTGGCCGTTCGCGATGTTTCGCTGTCGGTGCATGGCAGCGAGATCTACGGCATCGCCGGCGTAGAGGGGAACGGGCAGACTGAACTGGTCGAGGCACTGGTGGGCTTGCGGGCCCTCAGCGGGGGCGCCCTGCTCATCGACGGCCACGATGTGAGCCGGACTACCGCCCGCGCCATCCGCCTGCTGGGGGTGGCTCACATCCCCGAAGACCGCCACCGTCGGGGTCTTGTGTTGCCGATGGCGGTGTGGGAGAACGTCATCCTCGGGCACCACTACCGAAAGGAGTTCACCAACGGGCCGCTGTTAAACCGCCCGACCATTGACGACTTTGTGCGGCGCCGCGTGCACGAGTACGACATCCGCGTCGCCGACACGGATTTGCCGGTGCTGGCGCTGTCGGGTGGCAATCAACAGAAAGTGATCGTGGCCCGGGAATTCGCCTTTGCCCCCAAAGTTTTGGTCGCCGCGCAGCCGACGCGCGGTCTGGACATTGGTGCCACGGAGTTTGTGATGCACCAGATCTTGGAGGCGCGAGGCGCGGGGATGGCCGTCTTGCTGGTCTCGGCCAACCTCGAGGAGATCCTGGCGCTGTCCGATCGCATCGGTGTGATGTATGGCGGCAGACTAGTGGGTGAGTTTATCCGCGGCGCATCCACTCCGGCGGAGCTGGGCCTGTATATGACGGGCGCCAAACGACAGGATGAGGCAACCGTGGGATGAAAGGCCGCCTGCTCGCTCTCCAGATCGCCACCCCGCTGCTGGCGATCTTGTTTGGGATGCTGATTGCCTCCGCCATCATCCTTGTCATCGGCCGTAATCCCCTTGATGTCTATGCCGTGATGGTGCGCTTCAGCCTGACGCGCACCGACAGCTTGTTTTCCATCCTGTTTAAGGCGACCCCGTTAATGTTCGCCGGCCTGGCGGTGGCCATCTCGTTTAAGGCGGGCCTGTTCAATATTGGGGTCGAGGGACAATACTACGTTGGCGCCTTCTGCGCCGCGTTGGTCGGCTTCAGCCTCAAGGGGCTGCCGATGGTCGTGCATCTCCCCCTGGCGCTTCTGGCGGCGATGGTCGGGGCGATGGCGTGGGCGCTGGTCCCCATCCTCTTGAAGCTGCGGCGCGGTGCGCACGAAGTCATCACGACGATCATGATGAACTATATCGCCTCCGCCTTGCTGCTGTATCTGATCAATGATGTCTTTCGCGACCCCGCCCAAATTGGCACCCCGCGCGTGCGGACGCCAGACGTCGCCCTGTCGGCACGCATCCCATCCCTCGGCCCGCTGCTGGCCCGTGTAGGTCTGCACGGCTCTGATGTCGAGAAGGTCAACCTGCTCCTGGTGGGCGGCATCCTGCTCGCGGTGGTCCTCACGTATTTCCTGAGCCGCACGAGGTTTGGCTATGAGGTTCGCGCGGTCTCGTTCAACCCCTTAGCGGCGGAAGCCGCGGGCATCCCCAATGCCCGGACCCGGTTTGAAATGTTCATGCTCAGCGCCGCGATCGCCGGTCTGGCCGGGCTAAACGACATTCTGGGTTTCTTTGGGTACCTAGACATCGACTTCCCCAAAGGCCTGGGGTTCCTGGGCATTTCGGTCGCGCTGTTGGCCAAGAATAATCCGCTGGGTGTCATCCTAGCCGCGCTGCTTTTCGGGTTTCTTGACCGGGGCGCGGCCGGGGTGCAGTTTTTCGCTCAGGTTCCCAAGGAGACCATCGTCATCTTGCAGGCCATCATCATCCTGGCGATTGTTGTCGCGTACGAACTCCTGACCCGCTACGTTCGCACCCAGCGCAAGCGCGAGGCCGAACTCGTCGCGCCGGTGGCCGTGCCTGCAGGCGCAGGCCCATGACCCACCACTACGTGATTGCCTGTCCCGCGCACCGGGTCACCATCCTCGTCCCGCCTTTTGGGCTTAAGACTCGGACCCTTGCTCTCGCAGCCTCGAGCCGATCATGGAGTACGTGACCGCTCTCTTCAACGTCGCCCTTCTTGCCAGCGCCATCCGGGTGACCATGCCGATCTTGCTGGCGTCGCTGGGGGCCGTGTACACCGAACGGAGCGGTGTCGTGAACATCGGACTGGAAGGCATCATGATCATGGGTACCTTCTTCGGGGCCGTCGGCAATTACGTCGTCGACAACCAGTTCCCGGCGCTGGCGCAGGCGTGGCCCGACATGGCTCCCTTCGCGGGGGTGGTCGCAGCCATCGCGGTGGGAGTCCTCTTTGGCCTTCTCCATGGCTTGATGACGATCACTTTCCGAGTCGACCAGATCATCAGCGGCGTCGCGCTGAATCTCCTGGCCGGGGGGCTGGTGCGCTTTCTGAACATCCTCCTGTTTGAGAAAGCAACACAGTCGCCCGGCGTTCGCGGCTTTACCTCCTTGGACATCCCGTTCCTTAAGAACATCCCTGCGCTCGCTCCCCTGGTGACCGGAGTTTCTCCGATGATCCTCGTCGGGTTGCTCTGTGTGCTCCTGAGCCAGTGGGTCCTCATCCGCACGCGTTTCGGCTTGCGGCTGCGGGCCGTGGGGGAGTATCCGCTGGCCGCGGACACGCTGGGCGTGAGTGTGCAGCGGCTGCGCTATGCGGGCGTAATGCTGAGCGGGGCGTTTGCGGGAATGGCCGGTGCCTACTTAGCCATCGAACAAGCCCACTTGTACTTTGAGGGGATGACTCAGGGGCGGGGCTTCATCGCGCTGGCCGCGATGATCTTCGGCAACTGGTGGCCGCTTGGCGCGATGGGCGCGTCCGCGTTGTTTGGCTACTTCGACGCCCTGAGCCTGCGGGTAGTCCGGCTGCCCATTCCGTACCAATTCATCAGCGTCCTCCCCCAGATTGTGACCATTCTCGTGCTGGCGGGTTTCGTGCGGCGGGCGCAGATGCCGGCCGCGGACGGAGTGCCCTATACCAAAGAAGAAGAGTAGATTCGCCAGGCGGCGCACGCTGAGCGGTGAGGGGGTCCGACGTTCGACCCGCGGATCCCGGTACTCTGTGGTTGTTCTCGGCGGCGCCAACATCGATGTTGTGGCGAGCGCCGATCCGCTGCACCCTGGGGTCAGCAATCGAGGTACTGTCCGCATCGGGGCAGGAGGCGCGGGCCGGAATGTCGCCGCGAACCTCGCTCGCCTGGGAGTCCGGACAGCGTTCATCGGGGCCGTGGGGGACGATCCGCTTTCCGACAGGGTGGTGGCGTCCACAGCGCAGGCAGGTGTAGACATCTCCGGCGTCACGCGCGTGGCTCGCTCCAAGAACATCTACGTCGCCATGATCGCTGCCGGTTTCGTGCAATGGGCGGTGGCGGATATGACCGCGGCGGAATCACTGACTCCTGGCCATATCCGGGCGCACGCGAGCGCCATTCGTGCAGCGGATGCTGTGGTCATCGATGCAAATCTCACCCCGCAGGCGATTGCTGCCGCGTGCGAGCTCGCCGCGGGCAGAACACTGTGTCTATTGCCGGTCTCACCTGCGAAGGCGTCCCGAATGAAACCACATCTTGAGGCTGCATCTTGCGTCGTGCTGGGCGCAGCAGAGCTCCAGGTCTTAGCCGGTTCGGCGATCGATGACCCCTCCGATGCCGCACGGGCGGCGGGCACTTTACGCCGCGCACCGGGTCTGACGACTGTCGTGACTATGGGGGCGCGAGGGTTAGTCTGGGTCGGTCGCGAGGTAGTCCACATCCCCGTCCCCCCGGTTTCCGTGCGAAATCCGTCAGGGGCAGGAGACGCGGTAGCGGCGGCGGCACTCTACGGTATGCTTGCGGGATTTGCAGAGGATATGGCGGCTCGCCTTGCCCTCGCTGCGGGAGTGATGACCGTCACAGTGGACGATAGCACGCACCCAGACCTGTCGCTTAAGACTCTGCAGGCACATGCACAATTGGCCATCGATCGTTGACATCGCCCCCGAGGTCGCTGACGCCCTTCGGCGGGGCCAGGCGGTGGTCGCTCTGGAGTCAGCGATCATTTCCCACGGCCTGCCCCCACCGGTCGGTCAGGAAGCGTCTGCAGCCCAGGAGGAGGAGGTCCGTCGCGCCGGGGCAGTGCCTGCCACGGTGGCCGTGCTTGCGGGCCGGATCAAGGTCGGCGCGACGGCACGCGAACGCGGCCAACTCACCGCATCGGGTGCCATCAAGATCTCCGCGCGAGACCTTCCCGTGGCAGCTGCGCTTTCGGCGACTGGAGGGACGACCGTCTCTGCGACAATCACCGTGGCAGACCTCGTCGGCATCCGCGTGATAGCTACCGGTGGCATTGGCGGCGTGCACCTGGGCGCGGAGCAGACGTGGGACGTTTCGGCAGACCTGCGTGCGCTGGCCGAACATCTCGTTGCGGTGGTCTGCGCCGGTGCGAAAGCCATTTGCGACATCGGCAAGACCTTGGAGTTTCTGGATACAGCAGGGGTAACAGTGGTGGCGTACGGCACGGACAATTTCCCTAACTTCTATGCAAGGGAGAGCGGCTTTGCAGCGCCGCGGCGCGCTGACTCGCCGCGTGATGTCGCAAGAATCCTCGCGGGCAAGCGGAGTCTAGAGCAGAGGACCGCAGTAGTGGTCGCGAACCCCATTCCGGCCGCCGCTGCGTTGGCAGAACAAGAGGTAGCTGACGCCGTACGGCGTGCGACCGCTCAGGCGATCGCGGCAGGGGTACGCGGCGGAGACCTCACCCCGTACCTGCTGGCGGCCTTGGCCGACCTGACGGGCGGGCGGTCGCTACGCGCCAACTTGGCCTTGTTGCAGGCGAACGCAGCGCTGGCCGCCAAAGTGGCCCTGGCGGTGTCGCAGGCGGAGTGAGAGGAGTGCTTCCGGAAGCAATGGAACAAGAACAGGTGTGTCCGAGGGACGAGCTGGTTTGCCGTTGGAACCGTCGGGGATCGGTGAGCGTCTGCGCAACGCCCGCGAAGCACGCGGATTAACGCTAGGGGCGGTCGAGGGTCTGACGCGGATTCGGGCCGTCTACTTGCAGGCGCTGGAAGACGAGCAGTTTGACCGCTTACCTGGCCCGGCGTATACGCGGGGGTACTTACGGACCTACGCGCTTGCCCTCGGTCTTCCCGCGAGCGAATTGGTGGAGATGTACCCGGCCGCATTCGGCGCGTCTCCTCGACCCGTCTTCACTACGACCCCCGCGCAGATTCCCATTCGACCAACCACCCCGCCATCACGCATTCGGCGCCTCGTGATGTACGTCGGGGGCACCGCTGTGACTGTGGTTCTTGTCCTCGGGTTTATCGGCTACCAACAGTTGCGGCAATTTGCCCAACCCGTTCCTCCCTTGCCGTCCACTCCGAGTGTTGACAGCGCCCAGCCGCCGGCGAGTCCCAAGCCCTCCGCGCCCCCTCAGGCAAAGCCGTCCGTGATCCCCGTCCCTCAGACCGCATCGAACGCCGGCCTCGAACTCGCCGTGGTCGCTACGGGGACCAGTTGGCTTAACGTCGTCGCGGATGGAACGGAGGTGTTCCAAGGGTTTGTGCAGGCTGGCGACGCGCCGGTCTGGCGTGCGCAGCAACGCTTGAGTATCCGTGTCGGTAACATGGACGCCGTCACGCTGCGAGTGAACGGCCAGCTGCTGCATCCTGAGCGGCAAGGGAAGGTATGGGACGGGGTCTTCACCGCGCCTTGACCCACAAATCCGCGGAGCCGCCTGGAGGTTCCCGCGAGGACTGTTCGCCCCCGTAGCGAAGTCCTGACCATCTGCTGAAGCTGTCCGCGTAGTTGGTTGATCTCGGAGCTGGACCTCACGCATGCGTGCGGAAATCGTCTCGGTAGGCACCGAGCTCCTCCTCGGTCAAATCATCGACACAAACGCTGCGTACCTCGCCCAGCGGCTGGCCGAAATTGGTATCGATGTCTATTTCAAGCAGACCGTGGGCGACAATTCCACGCGGGTCGAGGAGGCCGTCCGGCTCGCGTTGTCCAGGGCTGATGTCGTCTTGATGACCGGGGGGCTGGGCCCCACCGAAGATGACCTCACCGTCGCTTCCGTCGCTGCGGCGCTGGGAGTCGATGTCGCCCACGACGAAGCGGTCGCTACACACATCCGCCGGTTCTTCGAAAGCCGCGGCCGGACGCCCCCGCCAACGGTTTTCAAGCAGGCTCTGCTCCCTCGTGGCGCACGAGCCATTCCTAACGCCCGTGGCACCGCGCCCGGTATCCATCTCGAGTATCGGGGGCGGGTGATTTTCATCATGCCGGGCGTTCCCTACGAGATGAAAGGAATGATGGAAGGCTACGTGTTAGCAGCGCTGCGGGATCGGGCCGGACTTGCCGTGATCCGTTCTCGTGTCATGCGCGTCACCGGCGAAGGAGAGTCCGCGGTCGAAGTCCGGATCAAGGATCTGCTCCAACAGACTGCGCCCACGATCGCGCCCTACGCGAAACTAGGTGAGGTCCACCTGCGTTTGACCGCCAAAGGACCGCCCGATGACGTCGCAGCCGCCCTGACCCGAGGCGAAGCGCAAGTCCGAGAACGTCTGGGTGAACTCGTCTATGGCGTCGATGACCAGACGCTAGAAGAGGTCGTGGCAGGTTTGCTCGCCTCCCAGAAAAGCACCGTGGCCGTGGCCGAGTCGTGCACGGGCGGACTGCTCAGTCAGCGCCTGACCACTGTTCCTGGAAGTTCTGAGTTCTTTGTGGAGGGCGTGGTGGCTTACAGCAACGAGTCGAAATCGCGCGACGTAGGGGTCCCTCCCGATCTGATTGCCTCTCACGGCGCGGTCAGCGCCGAGGTCGCAGAAGCCATGGCGACCGGCATCCGTCAGAGGGCGGGCGTGGATGTGGGGCTTGGGGTCACGGGGATTGCTGGGCCTGAGGGCGGCACGCCAGAAAAACCTGTCGGCCTAGTGTTCATCGCGCTCGCGGATTCGGGTGGTCCGGTGCACCGGAAGCTGATGTTCGGATCGGAGGCAGGACGCGAGGGAATCCGCTTCCTGGCTGCACAGGCCGTGTTGAACCTCCTGCGCTTGCACCTGTTGCGTGCATGACTCAGCAGCATCGCATCTTTGTCGCCGTCGAGCTGGCCCCCGCGCTGCACCAAGCTGTGGTCGAGGCCCAGCAGCGCCTCGAGGCCGCGGGTGCACGGGTGCGGTGGATCAAGCCTGCTAACCTGCACTTTACGTTGCGCTTTCTGGGCGAGGTCACTCCGGCACAAGTGGCCTTGGCCAAGATCGCGACCCGTGAAGCGGTCGCGGGAATCACCCCGTTCACTATCGTGCTGCAACGCCTAGGTGCGTTTCCGAGCTTCCAGCGACCTCAGGTTGTCTGGATGGGAGTCTCTGACGGCGCCCAGGAGTTCCAAGCACTTGCCGCCCGGGTCGAGGATCGTCTGGTCCACCATCGGTTTCCTCCAAGCGATCGGCCGTTCAAGCCGCATCTGACCCTGGCTCGAATCCGTGAGACCCGGCAGTGGGGAGACGTGGTGCGAGCGCTGACGCAGGACCAAGACGCGGAGGCGGGTTCCATGACGGTTGACGTGGTCGTCGTCATGGAGAGTCACTTGAGCCCCAAGGGGCCGGTCTACACACGGCTAGAGGAGGTCAGCCTCTCGGGCCACGAGAAGTAGTGGGGGAGGGGCAGAAAGGCCAGTAAGTTTGACAAGCGAACAAATGTTTGGTAGACTGCGGCCGAACTAGGAGGGCTGGAGGTCATGCCGATGAACGAAAAGCAGCGAGCCCTCGATCTTGCCCTAGCGCAGATCGAGAAGCAGTTTGGCAAAGGCTCCATCATGAAACTGGGCGAGGCGGGTGCGAAGTTCGCGGTCGAGGTCATCTCAACCGGTGCCCTGGGTGTTGACCTCGCTTTGGGCGTCGGGGGGGTCCCGCGGGGCCGCGTCGTGGAAATCTACGGGCCTGAGTCATCCGGCAAGACAACGTTGGGATATCACATCATCGCCGAAGCGCAGCGTAACGGGGGAGTCGCCGCGTTCATCGACGCCGAGCATGCCCTGGATCCCAACTATGCCAAGGCGGTGGGGGTGAACATCGATAACCTGCTGCTCTCGCAACCCGACTCTGGCGAGCAAGCTCTCGAGATCGCCGAGACACTGGTGCGCAGTGGCGCCGTGGACGTGATCGTCGTGGACTCGGTGGCCGCGCTCGTGCCCAAGGCGGAACTGGAAGGCGAGATGGGCGACGCGCACATGGGGTTGCAGGCGCGGTTGATGTCGCAAGCCCTGCGGAAACTCGTGGGCGCTATCAGCCGTTCGCACACGACAGTGGTGTTTATCAATCAAATTCGCGAGAAGATCGGGGTCATGTGGGGCTCGCCGGAAACCACCACTGGCGGCCGGGCGTTGAAGTTCTACGCCTCGGTACGGATGGAGATTCGGCGGACGGAGAACATTAAGATTGGCGAGGAAGTCAAAGGAATGCGCGCCCGCGTGAAAATCGTGAAGAACAAGCTCGCCTCGCCGTTCCGCGACGCCGAGGTAGATGTTTACTATGGGCACGGGATTTCGAAGGCCGCGAGTATCCTGGATGTCGCCACTGCCCAGGGCATTGTCCAGCGGACGGGCACGTGGTTCTCCTACGGCGAAATGAAACTGGGGCAGGGGCGCGATAACGCGCGCGACTTCTTAGAGACCAATCCGGAGCTCGCACTGGAGATCGACCGCCGCGTCCGGGTGCATGTGGGACTAGCGAAAGCTGCACCTCCCTCGGCTCCAGGACGGGACGGGGCGCCGTCCCGGGAGCCAGCGAAGGGCCGGGCTTAAGCGGGAGCGGCATTGTGAAAGTCGTGCGCGTTGACCCGCCGCACGGCCGAGACGGTCATCAGCGGGTCGTCTTCGACCGCGGTGTCACCATTCGGCTGCGTCCAGATGACATTATCGCGCTGGGGCTCCAGCCTGGGATCGTCCTTGACGACACCGCCGGGCGCGAGATGCGGAGGCGCGCCGAGCGCGCGCTCGCGGTCGAAATCGCGAACCGCCTTCTGGCGGTTCGCCTTCGGAGCCGCCGGGAGCTGGAAGACCGGTTGCACCGCCGGGGAATCTCTGCCGATACCCTCGCCTCCGTCATCGCCGACCTCGAACGGCACGGGTTCATCGACGATCGGCGATTCGCTGAGGCCTGGGTGCGGACCCGCCGGGCGTTACTGCCGTCGGGGCGGATCCGGCTGCAATACGAGCTCGCTCGTAAGGGCGTCGCACGTGACGCAGTAACCCAGGTCCTGGGGGGCGTCGGCGGCGGGGGCGAAGAGGAGTTGGCATTAGCTGTAGCGCAGGGCCGCATGCGGCGCTACCGGGGTCTGCAGCCACAGGTGATCTACCGCCGCCTGGGGGGTATGCTCCAGCGCCGGGGCTTTTCCAGTGGAGTTGTTGCCCGCGTATTGCGCCAAGTTCTAGGCGCTAACGCGAAAGTAGACGACTGATGCCCGATCAACGTCCTTCCATTGTTGTGAGCCCACCGCCCACTGGTCAGCTGCCGCTAGAACTGACGGCGGCGGTATCGGGCCAACCGGCTGTCGGGGTCGATGAGATCCTCGCCGACCTCAACGACGCCCAGCACCGCGCGGTCACTCACGAAACAGGTCCGCTCCTCATTGTTGCCGGGGCCGGGACCGGCAAGACCCAGGTTATCACGCGCCGTATTGCGTGGCTCATCGCCACGAAGCGGGCGCGCCCGTCGGAAATCCTCGCGCTCACGTTCACCGACAAAGCCGCAGCCGAGATGGAAGAACGTGTTGACGTGCTGGTTCCGTATGGCTATACCGATGCGTGGATTAGCACCTTCCACGCCTTTGGAGACCGAGTCCTGCGTGACCACGCCCTGGAGTTGGGACTGCGTCCGGACTTTCGCGTTCTCAGTAAGGCCGAACAGGTCATCTTTGTGCGAGAACATCTGTTTGAATTTCCGCTGGATACCTACCGGCCTCTGGGCGATCCGACGCGATACATTGAGGCGATGCTCGCCCTGATTTCCCGGGCCAAAGATGAAGACGCCAGCCCCGCCGAATACCGCACGTATGCAGACCGCGTGATCACGGAAGCCCAAGCGCATCCGGAGGACCGAGAACTGGCAGAGTTTGCTCGTCGCCAGCAGGAGGTCACGCTGACCTACGCCCGCTACCAGGAGCTGCTGGCTAAAGAAGGGCTCGCGGACTTCGGCGATCTGATCACGCTGACCCTGCGTCTGCTACGAGACCACCCGATTGTGCTACGGGCCTACCGGGAACGATTCACCCACATCCTGGTCGATGAGTTCCAAGATACGAACTACGCGCAATTTCAGCTGGTGCGCTTACTGGTCGGAGACGATGGACCCCAGCGGATCACCGTCGTCGGCGACGATGACCAGTCCATCTATAAATTCCGCGGTGCGGCCATCAGTAACATTCTCAACTTCCTCGAGGTCTTTCCGCACGCCACCCGGGTGGTGCTGACGGACAACTACCGATCCTCACATGCGATTCTCGATACTTCGTATCGGTTGATCCAGCACAACAATCCTGACCGTCTGGAGGCCAAGACGGGTCTGGATAAGCGGCTGCGGGCCGTGCGCCGCGAGGGTCCGCCCCCCCAGCATGTGCACCTCGATACCCTGAGCAGTGAAGCTGACTGGGTCGCCCAACGCGTTGCCCAGAAAGTGGAGAAGGACGGGTGCCGCTACAAGGACTGTGCGATTCTGGTCCGGAGCAACGCGGATGCGGATCCGTTCATGCGCGCACTCAACATGCACGGCATTCCGTACCGCTTCTCAGGCTCCCGCGGGCTGTACAACCGGGAGGAAATTCGCCTGGCTCTGGCGTTCTTGCGGGCGTTGGCGCGTCCGCAAGACAATCTAAGCCTGTATTACTTGGGCGTGTCCGCCCTCTACCTAATCGCCGCCACGGATTTAGCAAAAGCGCTGAGCCATGCCGATCGAAAGAACCGGACGCTCGAGCACGTTTTCCGCCACCTCGAAAGCTACCCCGACTTGGCCGAGGAGGTCACCCCGGAGAGCCGGGCTTCGATTGGCAAGCTACTGGATGATTTGGATGAGATGCGCAAGATCATGAGCGACCACCCCACGGGGCGGGTCTTGTACGAGTACCTCGTGACACGCACGGGGTATATCCGTCGGCTGGCTACGAGCGGACTGCCCGGCGACGACATGCGAGTCGCGAACTTTGCGAAATTCTTCGATCTCGTATCCCGGTATGGGGAAATTGCCGCGTACGATCGTGTTCCGGCATTTGTCACCCACATGGACGACCTCATCGCGGCGGGCGACGATCCTGCGGTGGCCGAAGCCGACGTGGATCAGGACGCGGTGAACCTGCTCACGGTGCATAAAGCAAAAGGTTTGGAGTTCCCAATTGTCTTCTTGGTGAGCTGCGTGGCAGATCGATTCCCCACCCGCAATCGCGGCGAACAGATCCCGCTGCCGGATCCGTTGATCAAGGACATCCTGCCAGGTGGCGATTTCCATCTACAGGAAGAACGGCGGTTGTTCTACGTCGCGATGACGCGCGCGCAACGAGAGCTGTACCTCACGAGCGCGCGCGACTATGGCGGCGTCCGGTCGCGGAAGGTCAGTCGGTTCGTGTTGGAGGCCCTCGATCTCCCCAAGGCCGATCCGGCAACGTTTCACGCCACCCCGGTCGAGGCGATCCATCGACACGCCCCCCCCACCGACGGCCAGCAGCCCCTAGCAGGAATCGTCCCCCCCGATCAGGCGATCATCCTGTCCTATCGCCAAGTCGAAGACTACGACCTCTGCCCTCTGAAGTATAAGTACACGCACATCCTCCGCGTACCGCTCCTGCGTGACCACCGTGTCGTCTACGGGTCGGCGATTCACGAGGCCATCCGCGAGTACCATCGGCGCAGGGCCCGGCGGCAGTTGATCACACTCGAGGATTTGGTGACCCACTTCGAACGCGCGTGGATCAACGAGGGGTTCATCAGCCGCGAACACGAGGACCAGCGGCTGGCCGAGGGCCGCGAAGTCCTGGCCCAGTTCTATGCCCACGAGGAGGCCAGCGCCCAAGTGCCGACGTTTGTCGAGGCGCCGTTCTCCTTCCAGGCGGGGCTCACGCGGGTCAAAGGTCGCTGGGACCGTGTCGATGTGCACGGGGATGAGGTCGTGCTCATTGATTTCAAGACTTCCGATGTGCGCAAGCAGGTCGATGCGGACCGGCGGGCGCGGGAGAGCCTGCAGTTGGCCCTCTACGGGCTGGCGTACCGCGAGGTGTACGGGACGATGCCCGCCCGCTTGGAGTTACACTACCTCAACCCCCGGGGCGTCTTGGTGGGAAGCGTGGTGCCTGATGAGGAGTTACTAACCAAGACAAAGGCGATCATTGAGCGCGTGGCCACGGGGATCCGCGGTGCGGAGTTCATTGCCACGCCGGACTACTACCGGGCCTGTCGGTACTGTGCCTTCGCATCCATTTGCCCTTACACCGCCACGGGCGATCCTGAGATTGAAGAGTGAGACTCCTCCACCTTTCTGACGTTCACCTGGGCAAAGCGTTCCAGATGCTCGGCGCGCAAGGAGCCATTCAGCGCAAGGCTCTACAGGACGTGTTTGTGCACGCCGTCGATCTCGCCATTGCCCAGCAAGTCCACGTCGTCTTGATAGCAGGCGACCTCTTCGACAGTCCTCGCCCATCCTCAGTTCTGCTAGACCTCGCAGCGCGCGAGTTGCGCCGTCTGGACGATCGCGGCATCTGGGTCGCCCTGGTGGCCGGTAACCACGACGCCGCCTCCGACGGCTTCATCGGGGGGAGCGAGGTATTGAAAGAGGCAGGGTCACACGTCCTACTCTTCAACCGCGTCGTGCAGTCGCGGGCGATTCCCGAACTGGACCTCACTATCACGGGGCGGTCCCCGGAGCCGGGAACACCGATGAGCCCCCTGGACGGCTGGCCGACCAAGCGTGCGACCCGCTTTGCGGTCGGGGTCACGCACGGATCTGTGTATCGCGGGGGACAAGTGGAGGAAACCGGTACGATTCATCCTCAGGAGATCCGCGACCTAGGCTTGGATTACCTGGCACTGGGGGACTGGCACTCCACCTCGGAAGTCGTCACATCGCCGACGGTGGCCTGGTATGCGGGCTCGCCGGAATTGCTCGCGTACGATCAACCTGGTGCTGGTTGTGTGTTGCTCGTCGACCTCCCTGCGCCCGGGCGCGCCACTGTCACCCCGACGCGCGTGGGACGACGGCAATACAAGCGCGTGGCGATAGACGTCGGCGCGGTGGACGATGCCGGAGTGCGCAAGGCGATCGAGGAGGGAGCCGATCCCGAAGCGGTCTGCGATGTGATCTTGACAGGTGTTGTTCCGGTCGACCGGGTCATCGACGCCCCGTCCTTGGAGCGAGAGTTCGCCGACCGATTCTTCCGGCTGCGGGTCCAATCATCCGCCCATCTGTGGCTCGACGACGACCACCTCAGCCAGCTGCCTGAGGATACGGTGCTCGGGCGCTTTGTGCGGTTGATGCACGTGCGCCTCGCCCAAGCCCCGCCCGAGCAGCGGCTCGTCCTTGAAGAGGCCCTGCAGGTCGGGGTCGCACTGTTGCATGGTCGGGAGGTCCTGTCGTGATCCTTCGCCGGTTGCGCCCTCGCCGCTTTCTTGGCCTGCCGGATCAGTGGTATGAATTTGCCCCGGGGCTCACCGTCATTGTGGGACCGAATGAGGCCGGAAAGTCCTCGCTGCGGAGCGCCATCCGTGCGGCATTGTACGGCAATCCCGCCACGACGTCCTCGAAGTTCCGCGACGAGTTCCGGAGCTGGGGTACCGAAGAGCCCCCCGTATTGGTGCTGGAGTTTGAGGTCGACGCGAAAAGGTTTGTACTCACCAAGGACTTTGCAGTTCGGAAGATCACTCTGACAGACGATCTGGGCCAGACGTGGGACCAACACAAAGCGGTGCAAGAACGAATCCTCGCCCAGCTGGGCCTAGTGAGCGAGGACCTCTTTGAGGCGACCGCGCAGGTGGCCCAGGCCGAGTTGGAACGCATCCACCTTACCAGCATTGCTAAAGAACTTGGCCGAATCGTCGGTGGGGGAGGAGAGGATGCCGCCACCGCGATCCGGCGCCTCGAGCAGCACGTCCGAGCGATGGAGAAGGGCACTAAAGTGCTGACCAAGGATCCTGGTCTCCTGAAAACGCTTAGCGAGAAGGTCACGGCGTTGCGCGAAGAGCAGGTGCGCCTGTCCGCGAGCGCGGCCGCAGCGGATCGCCTACGTCCTGAGCTCGCAAGCCTCCAGACGACTCTGGCAACGACTGCGGAGACCCTCGAGGTAAAGCAATCACTCCTGAAGCGCAACGCCGAAATCGTCGCGCTCCAGGAGCGTCTGGAAGGCAAGCAGCGCGAAGAGGCCATGCTGGAAGAAAAACGAGCGAAACTCGAGGAGACCCTCACCGCACTCGCGCAGGTTGATGGCGAGCTGGAATCTGCTACGGCGGCTGGACTCCCCAGCGAAGAAGATACCAGTGCTGCCCGCAAGCTCCATGAGCGCGCGGCGATCTTGGAAATGCAAACGGGCCGGCTCCGCCACGAACTGACGCAACCTGACGATGAGACGCCTGTGCGCTCTGGACTCTGGAGGGGCATAGTCGCCGTAGGCGCGGGACTTGTGCTAGCCGGCATACTAGCAGCAGTTGCAGGTATCCGATCGCTTGGTGTCCCGACTGCGATCCTGGGTGCAGGTGCAGTGGGGGTAGGGTGGTGGCGGTTGTGGCGGTCGACGTCGACGCGGGCTCTTGCCGAGATCCGTCGACAGGAACGCGAGCGGCGCTTGGCAGATGACGAGCGTGCGCTCGAGCAGACCCGGTCCGAGTTGGCGTCCAAACTCCGGGTGCTAGGGACGGCGACCGTCAAGGAAGCGGAGCAGAAGCTGCAGCAACATCGAGACCTTTCGCGAAGTAGAGGTCACCTCCAGCAATTTCTCACCGGCTTGCGAGCCGGTCGAAGTGATGAGGAGATCGCAGAACAATGGAAGACAGTCCGCCGAGACGTTTTTGGGCTGCAGGAACGGCTGCAATCTCCGGAGATCAGCGCACATCGGATTACCCCGCTAGAGTTGACTGCGTTGGAACGCGAGGTCCAGCAACTCGGCCAACAGCTTTCTACGCTGCGCGACCGCGAGCGTCGGCTTCTCGTGGGCCTCGAGCGGCACACAATTGATGCCGATACGCTGGCGGCTATTGAAGAGCAGGGGCACGAGGCAAGCGAGGCGTTAGCCCGCGCGCAGCACCGCCACGCGGTGTACGCGGCGGCGCTCGCGGCATTACGCGAAGCTCACCAGCAGGCCCAAGTGCCTCTGCGCGAGATCATGCAAAAGAAAGCCAGCGAATATTTGGCCATCCTATCCAACGGTCGCTATCGTCGGCTCCAAGTGGATCCTGATAACCAAGAAAGGATCGAACTCGGGGTGTGGTCAGAGGAAGCTGGCGGATGGGTGGAAACACGCGAACCGCACCTCAGCCGGGGGACAGTCGACGTGGTGTACCTCGCGGCCCGGCTCGCGCTCGTGGATGTTTTGGCGGGGGGCAAACGCCCGCCATTGCTGTTTGATGATCCGTTCATCACCTTTGACGAGCAGCGGCGCCAGGCTGCCGCGGTTCTGCTGCGAGAACTGGCCCGCACACACCAAATCTTCCTGTTTACCTACACCCGGCACTTTGACGAGGTGGCCGACCTGCTGATCGAGCTACCTTCTCGTAAGGAGGTTACGGCTGCCAGTGTCAGGACCGCGTCGTCTCCGCCTGCCCCTGAGCCCGCGCCTGCCCCCCCGGCCCCAGTTGGTCCGTTGTGGGACCAAACCCACTAGCCCGAAGCGTCCTCCGCCCTGTTTGCACGCCCAGTCTGACCTATTAGCATCCGCTGCCCTGACGGGTAGGGGATAGACTGCCAGTCAACTCTGGGTCAATTGACCCTCCCCACCCCAGAGGGCTACAATAGCCTAAAGTAAGCGTTATCGCACCTTGTCGAGGTGAGAGCGCACACGACGTACGCATAAACCCAAAGGAGATAACCCGCCATGACACCCTCTTCGGAGTTGTACGTAGCACTGGCGGGGTTCACCGGAGCTCTTATTGGATTTCTGTTGCGCAGGTACGTCGCTGAAGCGCGGATTCGATCGGCCGAAGAGGCCGCCCGACGGATCATTGCAGACGCCGCAAAAGAGGCCGAGGCGAAAAAGCGTGAAGGGATCGTTGAGGCCAAAGATGAGGCGTTCCGCCTTAAGAAAGAGGCGGACCGGGAGATCCGCGAGCAGCGGGCCGAAGTTCAGCGTCTTGAGCGACGGCAGGAACAGCGCGAAGAATCCCTGGACCGAAAGACGGAGGCCCTAGAGAACCGGGAACGAACCCTCACCGAGAAAGAGCAAGAACTCGCCCGGGCCCGTGAAGAGGCCCAGGCGCTATACGGTCGACATCAGCAAGAACTGGAACGCGTCTCGGGTCTGACCGCCGAACAGGCGCGCGAGCAGCTGCTCCACCAAGTGGACGAGCTGGCCCGCGTGGATGCCCTAAAGCTGGTCAAAAAAATAGAGTCCGAGGCTCGCGAGGATGCCGATCGCCGAGCCCGGGAGATCATTGCCCTCGCCATCCAGCGGTGCGCGGCCGACCACACGGCTGAAATCACCGTCTCTGTCGTTCCTCTCCCCAACGACGACATGAAGGGACGGATCATCGGTCGGGAAGGGCGCAATATCCGCACCCTGGAGGGCCTGACCGGGGTCGACTTCATTATCGACGACACTCCCGAGGCCGTCACCCTTTCGTCGTTTGATCCCATTCGCCGGGAGATCGCCAAGATCGCCCTGGAAAAGCTCATCGCCGATGGCCGGATCCACCCCGCGCGGATCGAGGAGATGGTCGAGAAATCCCAGCGTGAACTTGAGCAGCGGATCAAGGAAGAGGGGGAACGCGCGTCGTTTGAGGCGGGGGTGCACGGCCTCCACCCTGAAGAGATCAAGCTGCTGGGACGGCTGCGGTTCCGCTACTCATATGGCCAGAACCTCCTCCAGCACTCGGTGGAAGTCGCGATACTGTCTGGCCTAATGGCCGGGCTGTTGGGCGGCAACCCCCAGCTGGCACGCCGTGCCGGCCTGCTCCACGACATCGGTAAAGCGCTGACCCACGAAGTGGAAGGCACCCACAGCGCGATTGGCGTGGATATCAGCCGTCGCTATCATGAGCCCCCTGAGGTGCTCAACGCGATCACCTATCACCATGGCGACGAGGAAGCGAAGTACATCGAGGCGATCTTGGTTGCGGCTGCCGACGCAATCTCGGCCAGTCGACCGGGGGCCCGTAAGGAGACCGCTGAGATGTACGTCAAGCGGCTAGAAGGGCTGGAGCAGATCGCCACGTCTTTCCCAGGTGTGGAGAAAGCCTACGCGATTCAGGCCGGCCGTGAGGTGCGGGTGATCGTCCGCCCCACCGATCTCGATGACCTTGGTGCCCAGTCCCTCGCGCGCGATGTGGCCAAGAAAATCGAGGATGAGATGGAATACCCCGGGCAGATCAAGGTAACGGTGCTCCGGGAAACACGCGTGATTGAGTACGCACGCTGAGATGACGTTTGACCGACGTGGGCTCCGGCCCCTAAGGGCGTAACTCGAACGACGCCCGGGGGAGCCGGAGCCCACAACCATTCCATGCGCATCCTCTTCATTGGCGACATTCATGGTAAGCCCGGCCGGCGAATCCTCACCGCACGGCTTCCTGAGCTACGCCGGGAGCACAAGCTGGCCCTGGTGATCGCGAACGGCGAAAACTCTGCCGGCGGGGCTGGAATCAGCGCGGAGACCGCGCGGGAGCTTCTGGCCAGCGGCGTGGATGCGATTACCGGCGGGAACCACACCTGGCAGCATCGTGACGCGTACGAACTGCTAGATTCCGACCCGCGCCTCCTCCGACCGTTGAACTACCCACCGGGGACCCCCGGTCGAGGGGCCACCGTGGTCACCACCCGGACTGGCAGCAAGGTCGGGGTTATCAATGTGCAGGGCCGGGTGTTCATGGCTGAGCTGGACGACCCATTCCGCGCCGCCCGGGCGGAGTGTGAGCGCCTGCGGGATACGACGCCCGTTATCCTTGTGGACTTTCATGCGGAGGCCACCAGCGAGAAGATTGCACTTGGTTGGTACCCCGACGGGCGTTGTAGTGCCGTGGTCGGCACACACACCCACGTCCAGACAGCGGACGAACGGGTGCTGCCCGGCGGGACTGCGTACATCACCGATGTAGGTATGACAGGCCCTCGGGATGGCGTGATCGGCATGGATCGCGAGCGCATTCTGGAACGTTTTTTGACACAGTTACCGGTGCGATTTGAGGTAGCCGCCGGGCCGGCCCAACTGAACGCGGTGGTCGTAGATGTAGATGAGGAGAGTGGCCGGGCCCGGTCGATCAGCCGGATCGCGGAGGTTGAACAGGCGAGTGCGGATTGACCTGCACACGCACACAACTGCGTCTGATGGGCTCCTCGCACCCGACGCTCTTGTGGGCCTGGCCAAAGAGAACGGGGTAGGGGTGCTTGCTGTCGCCGACCACGATACGACCGACGGCGTGGATGCGGCCATGAGAGCAGGGGCGCACGGGGCGGTAGAGGTCATCCCCGCAGTGGAGATAAACACGGACGTCGATGAGGCGGAGGTACATGTGCTCGGCTACTATATGGACCACCACCTGCCCTGGTTCCAGCAGTTCTTGGGACAGTTGCGCGACGGCCGTGTCAACCGAGCGGCGAAGATGGTAGAGAAACTCAATGCCTTGGGAGTGCGGCTCGACTTCGCGCGTGTCCAGGCCTTGGCAGCCGGTGCGATCGGCCGACCGCACGTGGCGCGTGCGCTGGTCGACGCGGGAGTCGTCGCAAGCACCGAGGAGGCGTTTGAAAAGTTTCTCGGGCGCCACGGTCCCGCCTATGTGGAACGGACGAAAATCACCCCCCAAGACGCCGTGCAGATCATCCTCCGAGCAGGGGGTATTCCTGTGCTTGCGCATCCGGGGTGGGGGGTGAAAGATGAGATGATTCCCCCGCTTGTCGAGGCCGGGCTGGAAGGGCTGGAGGTCTACTACCCGGATCACACACCTACAATGGTCACCCATTTTCTGGAGATAGCTCGACGCTTAGGCTTGCTCACAACGGGCGGTACGGATTTCCATGGAGGGGATCTGGCGACGAAAACGCTGCCCGGACATCAATACGTTCCAGAGGAGTGCGTGGTAGAACTGAAATCTCGACGCGATGCAAAGAAGGTCAAACATTAATACAGCAAACACAGAGAAGCGAAGGAGGCCAGATCAATGAAGTGTCCAAACTGTGGCACCGACAATCCCGGCGGTAAACTGGTTTGCCGTAGTTGTGGCCGAAGGCTTCGCGGTGGGCCACAGCCGGGTGGGGCAGTCTGGCACACCGAGGAGGAGCTCATGCCGAGGTTGCGGGCAGACATACGGCGCCTGGGTGTGGTGACCGCGGTTGTCCTCGCGGTCGGGTTGACGTTGGGGTTCCTCACCCGGTAGGTCGGAGGTTTCTTGTGGGAACCGCGGATCTGCGCAACCTTCCCTCAGTGGAACGTCTTGTCTCGCGCCTCGAGCAAGAGGATGGCGCTGATCGCTTTCCGAGGGTCTTGTTGACAGAGTGTGCTCGCGTGATTTTGGAGGACGCGCGAGCGCGGCTCCTCAAGGCTGAGCCTGTTGATCTCTCCTTGGAGACTCTCATTGAGGGGCTGCGGTCTCTGGTGAGCTCACGTGCCGCACCGACTTTGACCCGAGCAGTCAATGCCACCGGCATCATTTTGCATACGAACCTGGGCCGGGCGCCCTTGTGCGACGCCGCTGCGCAGGCCGTGGCTGAAGTACTCGCCGGGTACTCTACCCTGGAGATCGACCGTCAGACAGGCCGCCGAGGCATGCGCGACCAACATGTGGAGCCCCTCCTGGTGCGAGTGACGGGTGCCGAGGCCGGCTTCGCTGTCACAAAC
>Ga0099794_10000161_pt1 | contig 24693 bp, 20 predicted proteins | sample Rivendell_Oct201_10_FD_77320 | JGI IMG/M metagenome (GOLD analysis project Ga0099794, IMG submission 77320) | Vadose zone soil microbial communities from the Eel River Critical Zone Observatory, Northern California, USA -... | ecosystem: Host-associated > Plants > Roots > Rhizosphere > Soil ... | reverse complement strand
TCGTCGTCGACCACCAGCACGATCTCGCGATGGGTCAAGGGAGCCCGGGGTGGTGTGTCCTTCTCGGACCCGGTCTTTCTCGCTACGTTCACGCGGTGCTCGCGGGAGGGGTCTCTTCCGGAACGCCGGCGGGCTCTGGCAGGTGCAGCAGGCGCCGGCGGAGCGTGTCGGTCAGCAATAGCGCGCGTTCCGCCGCGGTGCGAACCTCGCCGATGTCGGCGCGCACCGCTTCCGGATCGTCAGTCTCCTGCGCGATCAGCTCGCTGTAGTTGACGATCACCGCCAGCAAGTTGCGGAAGTCGTGGATCAGGACGCGGTTGGCCTGCTCCGAGTTTTCGTCCTCAGTGCTCAAAGTCGTTTCACCAGCCGCCATCTGTTGACCTCGCCGTCGCGTTTGTACAGGAGCTCGTCGAGCAGCCATCGAGCCATCGGGAGGCCGCGCCCCGACTCGCTCTCGGTGTCCGGCATGGCGCGGGTCGCGAAGTCGAGAACGGCGGGTCCTCGATCGATGAACGACGCGAGCGCGGTGTCCTGTTCGAGCCGCAGCTCGTACTCGACGGGAGGGTCGACATGCTTTGGACGCCCGTGGGTGAGGACGTTGGCGCCGATCTCCGCCAGGGCGATCTCGAAGTGCATGAGGTTGGTGTCGTCCGGGCTTCGACCGGACGCCTCACGCAAAAGCTTGATGGACTCATGAAGCTTCTCCAATCCTTCTTCTAGCTGGCTGAACGTGGCATGGAACTCAAAGGGCTCCGAACGGCTACCCACGATCAGAACCCAGTCAGGGCTTCCTCGACGGTCGAGTAGTAGGGGAACACCCGATCGAGCGTCGTGAGCTCGAGCACCACTCTTACCTGCTGGTTGGGCGCGGCGAGCCGCAGATCGCCCTGTGAGCTGCGGATCTGCTTCAGCGCGGCGATCACCGAACCCAGGCCGGTGCTGTCGACGAAGCTGATGCCCTCCATGTCGAGGACGACCTTAGGCGAGCCATTCTTGAGTGCCTGGCTGATGGCTTCCTTCAGTGTGGGTGCCCCTGCCACGTCGAGGCGCCCGGTGGGCGCGACTACGGTCGCCCCGTTGTCGGCCTGGCGTGTCTGTACTTCCAAGGTCATGTCCGGATGACTATATGGCAGAAAGTCTCCACTTGAGCCTCTTACACTGCTGGGCGTGAACTCGGCCGCCGCCTCCGGTGGGCAGCGTCTGCTCATCGTCGATGACGAGGAGGCGCTGGCCAAGCTCATGGCGCGAACTCTGCGCAGTCGCGGATTTGAATCTGATGTCGCTCTCACCGCGGCGCAGGCCAGGCAGTTTTTCGAGTCCACCGACTACTCGCTGGCCCTGCTCGACGTGCGCCTGCCGGACGAGTCGGGCTACGGGCTCCTGCAGGAGCTGCGCCACAAGTGGCCGGACACGGCTGTCGTGATGATCTCGGGCGTCGACGACCCCGAGCTGGGCAAAGCCGCGCTGGAGCACGGGGCCTACTCGTACCTGGTCAAGCCGGTGGGGGCGACCCAGCTCTACCTGGTGGTCGTCAACTCGCTGCAGCGGCGCTCTTTGGAGCTGGACCATCGCGCCAACCTGGCGCGGCTGGAAGGGATGCTCGAAGAGAGGGCCGATCAGATGCATCGCGCCGTCGAGCTTCAGGCGGGCATGCTGCCGCATTCGCCGTTCAAAGGCGATGGCTTCGAGCTCGCCGCGCACTTCGTGGCCTCAAAAGAGATCAGCGGCGACTTCTACGACTGGTACCTGCAGGACTCGGGCGCGCTGGTCCTGACGCTAGGGGATGTGATGGGCAAGGGTTTGCCGGCCGCCCTCATGATGGCGACGGCGCGGGCTGCGCTCCGGGGCTCGGCGGGCGTGCAGGAGCTGTCCGAAGGCGTCACGCGCGCAAGCGAGGTGATGGCCGCGGCCCTGGCGGTGAACCATGCATACGTGACCGTTTTCCATTCGGTGTTCGAGCCGCGATCCGGCGACCTGCGCTACGTCGATGCGGGGCATGGGCACGCGCGGCTGGTGCGGGGCACGACGGGGCAGGAGCTCCTGCCCAGGCGCAGCGCGCCGATCGGCATCTTTCCAGACACCCAGTTCGTGGTTGGGCAGGTGACGATGAACAAAGGGGACACGCTTGTGATCTTCTCCGACGGGCTGCTCGACCTGCGGCCTGACCTCGGGACCAAGGACGTGCAGCTTCCGTATGAGGCGCGGCAGGCCGGGACGGCTCAGGAGCTGGTCGACATCCTGGCGAGGGGGACGAAGGGGCGGGACCTGTTCGACGACGTGACGGTGCTGGCGCTCAGGCGGGTCTGAGGGGTGGGCGGGGCCGAAGCCAGCATTCGCGTTGCAAATGCGGGTATCGGACTTGCATCAAGCCCGCATTCGCGACGCAAATCGGTGGTCTCATGCGGTGGGCGCAACACCGGCTACAGTCAGCGCCCATCCCCGCGTGCTTTCGTCCTTTCAAGGGCACCGTTGGTGCCAGACGTGTCGAATCGGCGAGTTCAAAGGCGCGTTTGGTGCCGGACGTGTCGAAACCAGCGCTTCCTGGCGGTTTGGCCGGCCAGGCGGGCCTTTCCCGCCATTTCGGCCACGACTAAACCCAGGCGAGACCAAACACCCTCTTCATTGCACTGTCCTTTCTTTCTGCTCTGCTCATTGGCGCGCTTGGTTCGTGATCTCACGAGGTGTTGCGTTGAACCCTTGAGCCGACCCGCGGGTATCAGTCTTCTTCGCGGTACGTGGTGGGGACGGTGCTGCGCGAGAGCCAGCGGCCGAGGACGGCGGCCACCACGTGCAGCTTGACGGGCTTGGAGATGTAGTCGTCCATGCCGGCGGCGAGGCAGCGCTCGCGATCGCCTGAGAGCGCATCGGCCGTCATCGCAACGATGGGCAAGTGCCTGCGTGACGTTTCCGTTTTCCGGATTTCCTTCGTTGCTTCGTACCCGTCCATCTCCGGCATCTGGCAATCCATGAGCACTGCGTCGTACTCCGTCTTCTCGATCATGCTGATCGCCTCGGCGCCGTTGGCCGCGACGTCGGCGTGATAGCCAAGGCGTTCGACCAGGCGCACCGTGAGCTTCAGGTTGGCGGCGTTGTCCTCGACGACGAGGACGTTCGCTTGCCGCCGCGACGTATCCGGCTCTCCGCGCTCCGCCTCCGCCAACGTTCTTTCCGCCCTGGCCGATCGTTCCGCGAGCTTCGTGTGGAGGACGTCGAACAGCTGCGACGCGCGCACCGGCTTGATGAGCTCCGCGTCAACACCAGGCACCGGGACCTCCGAATGGCCGGCAGAGGTCAGAAGGATTACGACCATGTCCTTCAGCGTCCTGTCGGCGCGGATCTGTGCGGTCACCGCGGCGCCGTCCATCGCAGGCATCATCATGTCGACGATCGCCACGTCGAAGGCGTCGTTGCCGCGCGCCGCGTCGACCATCTCCTTGAGCGCGGCAGGGCCGCTCTCGAAGCTCCTTTCGCGCATGCCCCACGAGCTCAGGTACCGCTCGAGGATCGTGCGATTGGTCCGGTTGTCATCGACGACCGCGACGAAGGTGCCGGAGAGGCTGATCGCCTTCCGCGTCTCTTTAGCGCTGCCGCCGGCGTCCCGAAACAGAGCGGTGAACCAGAACCTGCTGCCTCCGCCCTTCTCACTCTCGACACCGATCTCGCCGCCCATGAGCTGCGTGAGCATGCGAGCGATCGCAAGGCCGAGTCCCGTTCCACCATGCCTGCGCGTCGTCGAGCTGTCGATCTGCGAGTACGTCGAAAACACCTTGGCCTGCTCTTCCGGGCTGAGCCCGATGCCGGTGTCGGAGACCTCGAACAGCAGCGCGAGGCCGGGGCCGCTGCTGCTGTGCCTGCTCACGCGCACGACGACCTCGCCGGTTTCCGTGAACTTGACGGCGTTGGCGACGAGGTTGATAAGCACCTGGCGCAGCCGGCCAGGATCGCCGATGACCACCTCGGGGACTTGCGGTTCGACGTCGAGGACAATCTCGATGCCCTTGTTGGTTGCGGCCTCGGCGAACAGCTCGGCCGCTTCCTCGGTCACATGCTTGACGCCGAAATCGATGGTTTCCAAGCGCACGCGCCCGGCCTCGATCTTCGAGAAGTCGAGGATGTCGTTGATGATCTCCATCAACGCGTCCCCGGACTTGCGAACGGTCTCTACGTATTCCTTTTGCTCGTCTGTCAACTCCGTCTCGAGCAGCAGCCCGGTCATGCCGATGACCCCGTTCATCGGAGTCCGGATCTCGTGGCTCATCGTGGCGAGGAACTCCGACTTCATGCGTGTCAGCTCCTGGAGCTCCTGGTTGCGTTGCGAGAGGTCGGCGAGCACCTCCGACTTGGCTGTTTCCGCGGCTGCGGTTGCCGACCGGTGCTCCTCGAGCTGGATGACGACGCGGCGGAGAAGGATGCCGACTGCGACAAGGAGCAGGGCCTCCAGCAGGGCATGCGCCGGATCTCCGGCGGCTGGGTTGAAGACCGTCACGAGGATGAGGTCGGCGACCCCGAGCACGGCTCCGATGGCGAACTCCATCGTCGAGTAGTAGAGGGCGAGGAAGATCAGGGGCAGGAGCACGAACGGGAAGGCGCGGGTGATGCTGAGCCCGAACTGAATCTCGAGCGCGAAAGCCACGGCCAGGCTGGCGATGGGCGTGACGGCGTGCAGGTACCGCGGGATGCGACTCCACGGAAGCAGGACCAGAGAGCTGGCGAGCAGGGTCAACACGACTGAGGTGGCGAGGCCGAACTGCGATCCGGACCAGAGCGGATAGAGGGCCATGGCAAACCCGACCACCACCGGCAAGGCCGTCACCACTCCGCCGCGCGCCGGCGTCCTGATCCCGGCGAGCGGCACGACCACCAGCAGGATCCCGATCAGCGCCGCGCCGGCGAGGACGGGCGAGGCGATGACTGTCGAGTATCCGTGGACGCTGACCAGACCGACGATGGCAAGGCCAAGGAATGGGTAGACGCGACGGCTCAGGCCTTCGAGTTGCAGGGGCGTGTTCAGATCGTTCAAATCAGGAGCCGGGGTTAGAGCTTATAGCCTTAAGACGGTTCTAGTAGGAACGGGCGCATCTACACTTTGGAACCTGCGCACCTTCCATCCCGCCAGGGGGGGCGAGGTTACAGGGGTGTCGCCAGGATCCCATCCACGGAACGAAAGGACGGTGTGGACGAGCCTGGTGCGTCAAGCGACGCCCCTCGCCGCCATCGCCACCGTTTTTGCCGTGGAGGCCGCCGCCGGAGCGGGGCCCGTCCTCGTGTTCCCGCTCTACCTGACGATCATCCTGCTCACCGCGCTGCAGCTGAGCAGGGCGGAGTCGCTCGCGACAGCAGTCCTGGTCGCCATCGCGATCGTCATCCCGCCGTTAGTGAGGGCGGACCAACCTGGCGACATCGCAACAGCCGTTCTGCTGGCGGTGGTTTTGATCGCCGCCGCCGTTGCGATCATCGCGGTTGTGAGCCAGGTCCGCCAGAAAGCCGCCACGGCGCAGCGCCGCGCCGACGAAATCGCCGCCAGCGAGGAGCGCATGCGGATGATGCTCGAGGCGGCGATGGTCGGGCTGGCCCTCGTCGATGGCGACGGCAAGTGGCAGCAGGTCAACGACAGGCTCGCCGTGATCCTGGGTCGCAGCCGTGACGAGCTTCCAAATCTGACCATTGAGGAAGTGACCGAAGAGGCCGACCGCGAGGTGCTCGGGGAGGCGCTCGGCCATCTGCGCAGCGGCGACATCGTCCGTTGGGAGGCGGACCTGTACCAGGTGCGTGGCGACGGTACCCGGGTGCCGGTCTCGGTGGCGATCTCGACGGCGCCAACGCGGACGTCTGGCCAGTCGCTGCTGCTGGTTCAGGAGACGGACATCTCGCCTCGCAAGCGCCTGGACGGCCTGCGCGACTGCATGGTTGGAATACGACACGTCATCGTCAGCGGCTTGACCTGGGAGCAGGCGGTGCCCCAGCTGCTCGGCGGCCTGTGCAGCCACCTCGACTTGGACCTGGCCCAGTTCTGGGCCGCCGACCACGACCGGCAGGCGCTGCGCGTGCGCCATTACTGGCATCGCGAAGCTGCGGGCTTTGAAGCATTTCGCGAGGAAAGCCGGGCGACGGCGATCCCGATGGGTTCTGGGCTGTTGGGTCGCGTCTGGCAGTCAGGGGTGGTGGCGGCGATCGAGGACCTGTCGCGAGTCAGCGATTACTCGCACTCCGACCTCGCGCGTGCCGCCGGGTTGAACTCGGTCCTGGCGTTTCCGGTTGTCGAGAGCGGCGTCGTGATCGGGGCGATCGAGCTCCTGGCCCGCCATGTGCGCGAAGTGCAAGACGACGAAGTGACAATGCTTTCGACGGCGGGGGTCGAGATCGGGCAGTTCATCCGCCGCTCGGATACAGCCCAGGCGCTGCGGCGCAGCGAGGCGGACCACCGCGCGATCTTCGAACGGTCGCCGATCGGGATCGTTCGCGTCGGCGGCGACGGTGAGCTCGTCGAGTCGAACCCGGCGGTGCTGAGCATGCTCGAGTACGACTTCGAGGCGATGCGGAGCAGCGCATGGCCCGACCTGCTGCGAGCCTATGACCAGGCGGCCGCACGCCAGCAGATGGCTCCGCTGCTGGCCGGGATCACGTCCGGAAGCAGCGTGCAGATCCGAGCCGCGACAGCCGGCGGAAAGTGGCTGTGGCTCCAGCTCACCGCAACCTCGATTCCGGATTCGAATGGGCGCCCGGAACACGTGCTGGTGATGATCGAAGACGTCACCACCGTGCGCGAGACTTCGGACCAGCTCGCCGAAGCCCTCGAATCGCAGCGGAACGCGAATGCCAACCTGGAAAAGCTCGACCACACCAAGACGGAGTTCCTTTCCATCGTGAGCCACGAGTTCCGAACCGCCCTCACCGGCATCCAGGGCTTCAGCGAGCTCATCCGCGATGGGGGCCTCGAGGCGGAAGAGGTGCGGGCGTACGGCGGCTACATATTCAATGACGCGGACCGGATCAACCGGCTGATCGGCGACATGCTCGACCTCGACCGGATGGAATCCGGCCGCATGAGCATGCGCAGCGGTGACGTGGACATCAACGAGGTCCTGAGCGAAGCCATCGAACGGGCAAGCACCGGGCTGTCGGCGGTCGAGTTCGAAGCCGACCTCGACCCGCGGCTGCCCATCGTCTCAGGCGACCGCGACAGGCTGATCCAGGTTGTCAGCAACCTGGTGAACAACGCGGTCAAGTACTCGCCCGACGGCGGAAGGGTGACGCTGTCCAGCCGTGGCGATGGCGGGTTTGCCCTGGTCAGCGTGACCGACACCGGGCTCGGCATCGCGCCTGATGAGATCGGGCACGTCTTCGAACGCTTCCGCCGTGTCCGCAGCGGAGCCGCCCAGTCGATCCCTGGGACTGGCCTGGGCCTCACGATCGTTAAGCAGATCGTGGAAATGCATGGCGGCAGGATCTGGGTGGAGAGCGCGGTAGGGCACGGGTCTGCATTCCACTTCACCATTCCCTTGGCGGCGGAAGACGCGTCGCCGCTGCAGCGCCGGCATGCCTGAGCCGGCAAACCAAGGTGGGACAAACCTGTTCACGGTGCTGGTGGCGGACGACAACGACGTCGCCCAGCGGCTGTGCAAGCGGGTGCTCGAGAAGGCCGGCTACAGCGTGATCGTCGCGATGGACGGCCTGCAGGCGGTGGACGTCGCCCTCAGCCAGCGCCCCTCGATGATCCTGATGGACGTCGCGATGCCGGGGATCGACGGCCTGGAGGCGATGCGGCGGATCAAAGCCGAGCTGCCGACGATGCCGATAGTCATCGCGAGCGCGCACTCGATGGCCAGTGACACCGATCGCTTCCTCGCCGCCGGAGCAGACAAGGTGCTGAGCAAGCCGTTCCGGCTCGCCGACCTGGTGGCGATCGTCGCGAAGCTGGCACAAGAGAAAAAAGTGCAAGAAAAAGTACAAGACGGGAAGTGACTTTGAAAGACCTCACCGGGACGAGGCTTGGCCAGTACGAAGTTGTCGAGCGCCTGGGCGGCGGCGGGATGGCGGTCGTCTACCGTGCGGTTCAGCAGCCGCTCGGACGTGAGGTGGCATTGAAAGCGCTGTCGTCCGAGCTGTTCCAGGACGACGGCTTCGTCAAGCGGTTCGAGACCGAGGCCAAGACGCTGGCAAAGCTCGACCACCCCAACATCCTCCCGATCTACGACTTCGAGCTGAACGAGGGTGTCGCGTACCTCACGATGCCTCTGATCAGGGGCGGCACGCTCCGGGACATCCTGAACCGCGGCCCGCTCGACACGGTCACCACATGGCGCTACCTGCGCGAGATCGGCGACGGGCTGCAGCATGCGCACGACGCCGGCATAGTCCATCGCGATCTGAAGCCGACCAACGTCTTGATCCACGCCGATGGGCGGGCGATGCTGGCCGACTTCGGCCTCGCGCGCGGCGCCGGCCAGCCGACACACCTCACCACGATCGGCCTCGCCATCGGCACACCCGGCTACATGGCGCCCGAGCAGGTGATGGGCCACGACGTCGACAAGCGTGCCGACATCTACGCGATGGGCGTGCTGTGTTTCGAGATGCTGACCGGCCGGCTGCCGTTCATCGGCTCCAACCGGATGGAGGTCGCGTACTCGACAGTCAACGCTCCGATCCCCTCCGCGGTGAAGCTGAACGCGGCGCTGCCCGACGAGCTGGACCAGCTGCTCGCCAAGGTGCTGGCGAAGGACCCCGCCGCACGCCCGCAATCCGTCAAGGACCTGCTGTCCGAGATGGCCCGCCTGCCGCAGCGCCGCCAGGCGGCGGCTCCGGCGGCTGCACCGATCGCGAATGCGCCAACAGTTCAACCCCGGCCGGGCATGACCAACGACCCGCCGACGGCGGCCAACATGCGGGCGACGGCCGGGGCGCCGCCGCCGTCGAGGGTGCCGTCAACGGTGCCGGCCGTGGTGCAGGGGTCGCCAATCCCGACGCCGACCGCCCTGGGCGGGTCCGCGATCAGGACGCTCGAGCTCATGGGCGTCCGCGCCGCGCGCGCAAGAGGACGGTTCATCCTCAACTCACACGTGAGCAACCTGGTGCACGTGGCGCGCGACGTCACCGGCGACCGGTGGCCCGAGATCGCGTACGCGGCGGGCCTGGTGCAGTACGTCGAGCAGGATCCGCCACACGACGATCAGCTTTCCTCGCCGGTGGAGGCCTTGAGCCGGTTGAACGAGGCCTTCGAGACGATCTACGGGCCGGAAGCGGAGGACCGCATCCGCACGTGGGGACGGCGAGCCACCGAACGCTGGCTGGTGGAAGGACGGCATGGGATGGGTGGGCCGCGGCGCCTGGTGCCGGGGCGGCAGCGCAAGCTGTCGGGGCTCGTCAAGTCGTTCAGCGAGGCCATGGACAACGTGCGCGGCGAACACACCCACGCGTGGCTGCAGGTGGACGAGCACCAGTTCTGGCTCGTGAACTTCTCGAACATGTTCGCCCTGGGGCGGATCAAAACGGTGAAGTCGTGCCACATCTGGGTGGCGACCATCGAGGCGATCCTGCGTTGGGCGGGCCTGGCGAACGACTGGTACGTCGAAGAGGTCGAATGCGGTTCGGTGACCGGTACTTTCGACTGCGTTTTCGCCATCCGGTCGGTGGAGACCTAGCCCGCTAAACGCCCCCGTTAAGCGAGTAGTTTTTTATTACGCCGCTTGTTACGGCAGGCGTTTTATGATCCGTTTTGTCGGGATCGGCCCGACCCCATTTCGCCCTCCCTCCTTTCTGAAGGTCCTCTATCGCAAGGTAGAGGACCTTCTTGCTTTTAGCTCCGAAAGGGAAGCGCCAACTGGGCTCGAAAGGGGCTATGGACTGGACTGGGAAGCCCCAACTGCGCCCGAATGAGGGAATCCTCAGTCTCGGTGCTTGTTAGAGTCCCCCTTTGTGCGGTTTGCGGTCGACGTCACAGCTTGCTGGCGGCCGCAGCGCGTGGGCATGCTCACTGTCGCCGTCGAGCTGTCGAAGGCGCTTGTGGCCAACAGAGGAAAGGATGAGATCACACTCCTGTGCAGCCGCGAGCGCCCGGCTTCACTCGCGGACCTCAAATGCGAGGCAGTCCTCTCGCCGTACCGTCACGAGCTCGCGCTGAAGTTGCGCTGGCTGCCGGCGGTGGAGCCGCAGCTCGAGTGCGACGCGATCCTTTATCCGTACTGGCCGAGCCCGCCCTTCCGCCACACGGACGCACCGCCGGCGGCGATCTTCGTCCATGACCTCGCCTTTCGCATCCGGCCCAGAGAAGTGCCGTGGCAGCAGCGTGCTTATCTGGGCACAGTCCTCGGGCCGGCGCTGAAGGACGCAGCCGCGGTGTTGGTGCCATCCGAGTCCACGCGTCGAGACCTGCTCGACCATTACAAGATCGAGGGGTTGGAATCAAAGGTCGAGGTGATCGCTGAGGGCCTGCCGCCAGAGGTTGCCGCAGGTCCGCTGCCCGAAGGCATGCAGCCTGGGTTCATCCTCGCGGTGGGCACCGTCGAGCCGCGCAAGAACTACCCGCGCCTGCTTGCGGCATTCCGCCAGCTGCGCGGAAGGTCGCTGCCTTTCATCATCAACGGCCGGCCGGGCTTGCCGGAGCTGGTGATCGCGGGCCGTCCTGGCTGGGCATACGGGGACACGCTGCAGCGCATCGCGGCGGAGCCCGGCGTTCGCTACCTGGGGCACGTCGATGAGCCGACGCTGACAGCTCTGTACGAGTCGGCGTCGGTGCTGGCCTTTCCGAGCCTCTACGAAGGGTTCGGCCTTCCCCTGCTCGAGGCGATGTCCCGCGGCGTCCCCGCAGTGGTCGGGTCTGCAGGCGCGCTGCCAGAGCTGGCTCTGGGGGCGGCCATCACGGTCAAGCCCGACGACGTGAATGCGATCGCCGGCGCGCTCGAGCGGCTGCTGACGGACGACGAGCTGCGCAACAAGCTCGGCGAGGAAGGCAAGCGCCGCGCGGAGGGCTTCACGTGGGACCGGGCGGCAGGGCAAACCCTCGCGGTCCTGAGAAGAATCGGGAATAGAGCCCAGCGTAAAGTCGCTTAGTGGCTGTGATGAAAGACCGCACCGCCGTCGCCGTGCTGCTGGCCGGAAGCCGCCATGACTACATGCAGATGGCGCGCCCCCTGCTGAAGGCCCTTGAGGCGACGCAGCACTTTCACCTCGAGGTCGTCACCGACGCGAGCGTGCTGCCGCTGCAGAGCCAGGTCTTGCTGGCGGCGAGCGATCACGCGCTTCTTCCCGGTCAGGCCTCGCAGCTCTCGGATTTCGTGCGGGGTGGCGGCGGGCTGGTGCTGCTTCACGGCACGCTGGCCGCGTGGACCGAGAATGGCGACCTGGCAGAGCTCGCGCACTGGACTCTGAGCGGCCCCACGCCGTTGACCGAGCTGATCATCCGGCCCGACACATCGCATCCGGTGACGGCGCGTCTCGGTGAGCTCAAGCTTCACGACGAGCTGTACCTGTCGGAAGGCCCGCCGGACGATGCCTCAGTCCTGCTGCGGGCGAGCTGGCGCTACAGCGAGCAGGTGGTCGCGTACGAGCGCAGCGTCGGCGATGGGCGCTTCGTTCACGTGGGACTCGGCCACGACCTTTCGACCTACGAAGCCGAAGGTTTCCAGAAGCTGGTGCAGCGGACGCTGCTTTTCGCGGCCGGCCGCAACGCGGCACCATCAACCGGAGTCGGACTTACCGGTTATGGCGCGATCGCTCGCGCACACGCTGCCTCGATCGCAGCGACACCGGGCCTCAGCCTGGCCGGAGTGTGCGACATATCGGACGAGCGAAGGAAGCTGGCCGGCAGTGAATGGTCGGTGCGCACGCATGCGCGAGCGGAAGAGATGCTCGAGGACCCAGACGTCGGACTCGTTGTCGTCGGCACGCCGCCAAGCGTCCATTTCGATTCGGTGATGGCGGCCTTACGCGCGGGCAAGCACGTCGTGTGCGAGAAGCCGTTCGCGATTCGCGTCGAGGAGGTCGATCGCATGATCGACGCGGCCTCCGCGGGTAACCGAGTCCTCACCGTGTACCAGAGCCGGCGATGGGATCCCGACTACCTGGCGCTCCGCGACGTGGTGCGTTCCGGACAGATCGGTGATGCGTTCTACATGGAGTCGTTCATCGGTGGCTACGACCACCCATGCGATTTCTGGCACAGCGATGAGGCGATCTCTGGGGGGATGATCTACGACTGGGGATCGCATTACTTCGACTGGATCCTGCAGCTGATGCCGGATACGGTGAGAAGCATTTCGGCACATGCGCACAAGCTTGTGTGGCACGACGTCACCAACTCCGACCAGGTGAGGGTCGATCTCACGTTTGCCGGCGGCGCCCAGGCCACGTTCCTGCAGTCGGACATCGCTTCCGTGCGCAAGCCGAAGTGGTACGTGCTGGGCACGCGTGGCGCGGTCGTGGGCGACTGGCAGGCGGAAGCGGTGCCCGCGGACTTTCCAGCGCGGGTGAAGGTATTCCGGCCGGGTGATGGCGGCTCGCACGAGGAGCTGCTCCAGCTGTCGCCGCGCGACGACAACGGGTTCTACAGCAACCTGGCCGACCACCTGGGATGGGATGAACCGCTGGCCGTGACCCCGCACGAGGCTCGTCGCACGGTGGCTGTCATGGAAACCGCCACGCAATCGATCAAACGAGGCGGCACGCAGATCGAGGTCGAGATATAGCCGAACGCCGAATCGGGTGGGGCGTGCTGGGCGCCGCCGGGATTGCGATCGGCGCGGTGCTCCCGGCGATCGCGAAGTCGAACAACGGTCTTGTGGTCGCCATCGCAAGTCGCGACCCGGAGAAGGCGCGCAAGGTGGCCGAGGGCTATCCGGGCGCGCAGGTTGTCGATTCGTATGAGGCGCTGCTGGCCGATCCCGACGTCGATGCCGTCTATATCCCTCTGGTGAACAGCCTGCACAAGGAATGGACGCTGCGCGCGCTGGCCGCCAAGAAGCACGTGCTGTGCGAGAAGCCCCTGGCAATGACTGCGGGGGAGGCCGAGGAGATGGCGTTGGCGGCAGAGACTTCCGGCAAGCACCTGATGGAGGCCTTCATGTATCGCTTCCATCCGCGAACACGGAGGTTTGTCGAGGCGCTGCGCGACCCGATGTACGTGCACGCGAGCTTCGGCTTTGCAATGAAGAGAAAGGATGACTACCGGGCTCACGCCGAGCTGGGGGGCGGGGCGCTGCTGGACGTGGGGTGCTACGTGGTGAGCGTTTCGCGCTGGATTCTCGGCGAGCCATCAAAGGTCTTCGCGCGATCCAGGGTCGACGGCGTCGACTGGACGACCAGCGCGCTGCTCCAGTTCGATGGCGAAAAGACCGGTTCGATTTTCGCGAGCTTCGAGTCGCCGGAGGTGCAGGAGCTCACCGTGGTCACGCCTGAGGGAATGCAGCGCCTCGAGCGGCCGTTCTCGTCGCGCGAGGAGGCGGACTCGTATCAGCTGATGGTCGAGTCGTTCGGCGCGAGCATCCTGCACGCTCGCCCGGTCGCGATTCCGCTGAGCGAGTCGATCGCGAACATGAAAGTTCTCGACGCGATTGAAGAGGCGGCTAAAACCTAGGTTCCGGCTCCCACGGCCGCCTTACGCCCTTCCCCACAAGTCGCGAGGTCAATCTGTGGGTTCCCTAATGGATCTTCGAGAGGAAGAATCCGAGTATGCCTCCCACAATCACCAGAACTACGGCCAGGACGATTCCTAGCCGAGTGCTGTTGACTGCGATGCCGGTGCGTATACCTGCGACGGCGTCCGAGGTTTGCTTGCGGGCCTCGATTTCATCTCGCAAGCTGCTCTGAAGTTTGTCCACATTGGTGGTCAGATCCGCGACGCTTTTGGTCACTTTGTCTAGGGCTTCCTGGAAGCGCAGATACCACTCTTCTTTGTCTTTGATCTGGCGCTTGAGGTCTTCGACGGTGCGTGTGAGGTCATGGAGTGATTGGCGCAGCCCCTCCGCAGTAGCGGGCTCATAGACCGCCATAAGCTGAACAAGATCATCCGGAAACGCATACAGGGGTTCGGGAGGTTTGCTCGTGGCGGGCGGCTGTTCTCCGGGACCAAGTCGGTAGAACTGAGCGGCAATAAGCTTGTTCCCCGCTTGAAGTGGGAACGGTCGAGTCGACAGGTTGTATAGCGCGAAAATCAGTTTGCCCTTGTAGCCTGGATCGATAGAAGAACCTCCGAGCACCATGATCCCGAGGTGACTGATCTTTCTTTTGAGGCTGAGATCTGCCCGCATGTCGTTAGGCAAATCAACGGTTTCCTCGCTCATTACATAAACGAGTTCGCCAGGCCGAATGACCAGGTTCGCCCGCTCTCCCTCTGGAAGTCTCGACACATCCATCGGAGCTTTTCCTCCAAACAGCATGAGGGTGCCGAGCGCGAAGTCATATTTGACGCCTTCCACGGCGGACTCTCTGCCACCGTGAATGAGGCGATCTTCGGCGATGGCCTTTTTGAGTTCGGTCTCAGCGAGGATCGTGGTCATGGATCACTTGTATGGCACGCCTTGTGGGGGACCATACCGAAGCCTACCACGAGATGTAGCGTAGGGCGATCAAATGTTCGTGTCACCTACCGTTGCGGCTATGAAAATCATGGCTTTGTGAGGGCTTTGAAGGCTGGGTTGTCGTAGAGCTCTTCCATATCCGGGTCCTTTGGAGCAGCCTCTTTCAGATCCGGCCGCATCGGGAACGCTTCCACGAGCAATTCGAGCGCCTCGTCGACGCGATCCTGGGTCGCGTGCCCACAGGCCAAGTTGTAGAGCGCCACGCCAAGTGCTCTTGGCGGTGCCGCAACTTCACGCATGTCCGAGACCGCGTCCTCGAGCAGGCGCTGGGCGCCGGTAGGATTGCCATTCTCGTTGAGGTACTCGACGATGTGGTTGCGCGGGTGGACGTAACTGTTGCCCAGAAGCGCTTCCGTCGTCGTGTTGTTCGCGTACCACTTGAAGGGACGCTCGCCAAGCTCCTCCCACAGCTTGATGAGCGAGACGAGCAGGAGGTCTGATCGCTCGGCGATGTCAACGAGCGAAACGCCCAGACCGCCGGCGAGCTCTTCATCGTTGGCCTCGTCGACGTCTGGTGGCGGCGGGGCATAGGCCCGGCCCTCCTGGACGTCGGTCAGGGCGTTATTCAAACGCTCACGCCACATACACAGGTGGAACAGGATCAGCGCCGCCGGCCAACCCTTTGGCGCGGTCTCCATCGCCTGTGCCATCGCGACGAATTCGCGCTCCATTTCTCGCTCGGCCTCGAGCGCCTTGCGTACGTCAGTCATCGCGTGCGGCGCGCTCAGACGGGAGTGAGGTCCATGGTTTGGGTTCCGGTGAGCGCGTAAGGGCCGCCCAGACCGGGGATAGAAGTCCCGGGCGACATGACAAATGAAAACGTGGCATCGATCTTGGTGCTCATCGTCGTCTTCAGCATCCGATGAGCCTTGTTGTCGAGCCAGGTCGTGACGTCAGACACCTGGCTTCCTTTGACCGCGATGCCGGTGATGCCTGGGATTGGTATCGGCGAGGCGCTCCCGCTGCCGCTCATCTGAGCAAACTTCGAGAAGTCGATGGTCATGTCCATCGGCGATTTGACCGTGGTCTGAATGACGGCGACCTGCGTCCCCTTGAGCGTTTCGTCGCGCAGGTATTTGCTGGTCGAGGTGATGTGAATCGTGCCGCTCCCGAAGGGATTCGTCTGATCGTAATCCTTGGTCCAGGTGGCTCCTGCCTTGACCGCGGTGTCGGGCAGGATGGCCGAGCCCGGGGCGCCCCCGCCGGCGGCGCTGAAGGGAGAACCTCCCGAGAAGCTGAGCCCGTTGACACTCAGCACCCGGCCGTCTGAGGCCACCTTCAAATGTTGGGCGGGCACTGTCGTTGTCGTCGTCGAAGTCTGTCCCTGGACAGTGGTGCTGGCCTGCACATTGGTCAGGGTTACTGTCAAGTCGGCGACACCCTTGGAATCCACCGAGTCGACAGTCTGGGTTTCGGTCGCAGTCATGTCGAATTTGACCGGCACCGTCGTCGGTCCGACATTGACGGACTCGTCCAAGGTCATGTGGGCTTTGTAGGTGTACGTGGCGCCTTTGCTGTAAGCAAGCTTCAACGTTTGGGCTTGCACCTGGGTGGCGCCGCAGGCGATGGCTAGAAGCGCAATCAGGGCGAGCTTCCTCATGAAGCCCATCGTAGACACCTAGGCAGCGGTTTTCGGCGCGTTCTCCAACGATTCTGCGGGCACCTGGGCGACGGGTGCCTGGACGGGTGCGACCGGGATCAGCTGGCGGAAGCCGGCGAGCGCGCGACCCCAGTCGGCGAGCATCGCCGCCGCACGGACGGAACCGGTGCGCCGGTGGTGCTCCTCGACAAGCGAACGCAGCTCGGGGGCGTCCTCTGGCGGGACCTCGCGCGCGACCACGCTGTCCACGTTGAGCTGGCTCCAGGAGGTGATGTAGGCGACGCCGCCCGTCATGCCAGCGCCGGCGTTCCAGCCGATGGGGCCAAGCGCAACCGCAACGCCGCCTGTCATGTACTCGCAGAAGTGATCGCCGGCGCCTTCGACGACAGCGGTCGCCCCGGAGTTGCGCACGCCGAACCTCTCGCCGACCCGGCCGGCGATGAAGAGGCGGCCGCCGGTCGCGCCGTACGCGATAGTGTTGCCCGCGAGCACGGGATCCTCGGCGGCGCAGTCGGCAAACGGCCGGATCGCGATCACGCCGCCACCCATGCCCTTGCCGACGTAGTCCTGCGCCTGGCCCTCGAGGCTCAGCTCATGCCCTTCATCGAGGAATGCGCCGAAGCTCTGGCCGGCGCTGCCTCGATATTCGCGCGATTTGTTCGGGGCGAGGGAGGCGCCGACAGTCCGTTTCGAGTTGTCGATCGGGCCGCTGACCGGCGCAGCTGCCGGCGAGTCGCCGTTGCGAGCCCAGACGCGCTTTTGGGGCTGGCTCTGGTCGGTGGGCGACAGGATGTAGGAGAGGTCGAGAGTGGCCTGGTCCCCAGACTCGAGAAGGTCCGACCGTCCCACGATCTCTTGAATCGATCGCGCGCCCAGCTTCGAGAGGTACTCCCGGACCTCTTCGGCGATCAGGAACAGGTAGTTGACGACGTGCTCCGGGCGTCCGGTGAACTTCGCGCGAAGGTCTTCGCGCTGGGTCGCGATGCCGGTGGGGCACGTGTTGAGGTGGCACTGGCGCGCCATGTCGCAGCCAAGCGCGACGAGGACGCCGGTGCCGAATCCGAACTCTTCCGCGCCGAGAAGCGCGGCCACGATGATGTCGCGGCCGTTGCGCAGGCCACCATCGGTGCGCAGGCTGACGCGCTCGCGCAACCGGTTCGCGACCAGGACTTGCTGCGTCTCGGCGAGCCCTAGCTCCCACGGCGCGCCGGCGTTCTTGATCGACGACAACGGAGACGCGCCTGTGCCCCCGTCGTGACCGGAGACAAGGATGTAGTCGGCCTTCGCCTTGGCGACACCTGCGGCGATGGTCCCAACACCCGCCTCCGAGACGAGCTTCACTCCGATGCGAGCTCGTGGATTGACGGTCTTGAGGTCGTGGATGAGCTGCGCGAGGTCCTCGATCGAGTAGATGTCGTGGTGGGGCGGCGGCGAGATGAGCTGCTGGCCGGGCTGCGCGTGGCGCAGCCGCGCGATGAGGCTGGTCACCTTCAGTCCGGGCAGCTGGCCGCCCTCGCCGGGCTTGGAGCCCTGGGCGATCTTGATCTCGAGCTCGTCCGCGCGCTTCAGGTAGCGCGGCGTGACGCCGAATCGCGCGGAGGCGACCTGCTTCACGCGATTGTCTCGGCGAGTGCCGCCCTCGTCGTCGTAAGTGTCGGGGTCCTCGCCGCCCTCGCCTGAGTTGGAGCGCGCGCCGATCTGGTTCATCGCGATGGCAAGGGCTTCGTGCGCTTCGGGGGACAGCGCCCCGAGCGACATGGCGGTGCTGACGAAGCGCTTCACGATCTCGCTCGCGGCCTCGACCTCATCCAGAGGCACCGGCGTGCTCGATTCCGTGATGCGAATGAGCTCGCGCAGCGACTGCGGCTGATCCATGGCCGACAGGCGGCGCCACTCGCGGTAGGCGTCCTGGTCGCCGGTTTCCGCAGCCTTCTTCGCCGCGCGGACGGCGAGCGGGTTGTACGCGTGGTGCTCACCCAACTTGCGGAAGCGGATACGACCGTGGTCGGGCAGGACTTCAGGCCGCGTGCGCGCCATGCGCTCCAGGTCGGCGAGGTCCGCGCCTCCGATGCGCGACGGCACCGCGGGGAAGCAGAGCTCCATCACCTCGGCGCCGAGACCGAGCGCCTCGATGACCTCGCCGCCGCGATAGCTCGTGACGCACGAGATGCCCATCTTGGCCATGATCTTCAGTAAGCCCGCCTCGAGCGCTTTGCGATACTTCGCCTCGCCTTCGTATGGGGCGGTGTCGGGAGTGCTGCCATTTTTGTTCTCGGCGTGCGCTCCGGAGGCTGTCGCGAGCGCGAGATACGGATGCACCGCGGTGGCGCCGACCGTGATGAGGCAGGCGACGTCATGCACGTCGACTGCGTCGCCCGCGATGGCGACGATGTCCTTGGCCATGCGCTCACCGGTGGCCAGCAGGTGCTCGTGCACCGCGCCGACCGCCAGCGCCATCGGAACGGGAAGGCGATCCAGACCGCTCCTGCGGTCGCTCAGCGCGATCACGCCCGGGGCTTCAGTCGCCTCGCGGCGCAGCCGGAGCAACGCCTCGCGCAGCGACTCGTCCGGCGCGTACGTCGCGTCCAGCACCGTCGCGCCTTCGAGCACGCGCGCAAGCTCGGCGGCCCCAAGCACAGGCGAATCGAGCTCTAGAAGAGACGTAATGGTCGGGACAGCGGGATGGTGCTGGCGGCGCAGCTCGCGGTCGAGCCCGCCTTCGGGTTCCAGCGTGCCGCGGCGCGGGCCGAGCAGAACGCGCAGCGACATCACGGCCTTCTCGCGCAGCGGGTCGATGGCCGGGTTGGTGACCTGAGCGAAACGCTGGCGCAGGTATCCATAGAGTCGGCGCGGCGTGCGGCCGAGCGACGCGATAGGGATGTCGTCGCCCATCGAGTACACGGGCTCGGCGCCGGTTTCGGCCATCGCCTCGATGACGAACTTCAAGTCCTCCGCGCCCCAGCCGTGAAGGCGATGGTGGGCGGCGATGTCTTCGAGCGGGTCGAGGTCCTTGTGGTGGCGATCGACAGGGACGAGGATCCGGTCGGCGAGCAGTCCGTAGTCGTGACGAGAGGCGGCGCGCTCCTTGGCATCCGCGTCGCGGAGTAGCGAGTTGTCGCGGGTGTCGACCAGCAACATCTGGCCTGGACCGAGCCGCCCTCGTTCGACGACTAATTCCGGCGCCATCGTGACGACACCGGCTTCAGACGCAGCCGCCACCAGACCGTCCTTCGTGCGCTGCCAGCGAAGGGGCCGCAGGCCGTTGCGGTCGAGCGCCGCCCCGACTACGACGCCGTCGCTGAACGCGAGCGCCGCGGGCCCATCCCACGGCTCGAACCGGATCGACTGGTAGCGATAGAAATCGCGCACCGACGCGGCGAGGTCCCCGCGCCCTTCCCATGCGTTGGGGACAAGGCTCATCAGCGCCTCCGAAACCTCCCAGCCGCGGTTGACCAGGAGCTCGAGAGCGTTGTCGAGCGACGCGGAGTCGGAACCCTCGGGCCAGATGACGCCGCGCAGCTCCGGCTCGAGCTCGGCCTCGCGCGCTCGCATCCACGAGCGGTTGCCGGTGATGGTGTTGATCTCGCCGTTGTGCGCGAGCATCCGGAAGGGCTGGGCGTTGCGCCAGTCGGGCATGGTGTTGGTCGAGTAGCGCTGGTGGAAAACGGAGAGCCGGCTCTCGCACGTCGGGTCGCGCAGGTCGAGGTAGAAGTCGGCCAGCCGCGTGCCCGCCATGAGGCCCTTGTAGACGAGGGTGCGGCTCGAAAGCGAGGGCATGTACATGCGGATGCCTTCCGCGTCGGCGCGTTTTTCCGCGCGACGGCGGGCCATGTAGAGACGGCGCTCAAATTCGTCCGGGTCGATGTCCAACCGGGCGATGAGGCCGTGCCAGATCGCTGGCATCGTCGCCTGCGCGCGCTCGCCGAGGCTTTCCACGTCGACCGGCACCTTGCGCCACTCGAGCAGCTGCATCCCACCGGCGGCGAGGGACTCGGCGACCACGTCCCTGGCCCGGTCGTCCCAAGCGAACAGGGCCGCCACGGCGAAGTCGCCACCCAGCAGGCGGTGCGGGACCTGGATGAGAAGTCCGGCGCCGTCCCCGCTCTTGCCGTCGGCGTCGAGACCGCCGCGGTGAGACAGCCGGGCCAGGGCCTGGACCCCCAGCGCCACGGCCTCGTGGCCGAGCTCAGGAGTGGCGACGAAGCCCATGCCGCAAGCCGCGCGCTCGCTGGGCAGATCGCCCGGCCAGGCAAGGCGCGTCGAAGGTAGTACTGGAGGCACAAACTGAGAGTAGCCGGAGGGGCGAGGAGGAGCTAGTGAATCAACACCAAAGGAACCGGCGAAACCTTATGCGGACCTCACATGCCCAAAAGGGCCTGGACGCGCAGCGCGACGGCCAGGTTGAGGCGGGTCTCGGGGTCCTCGAGGTCGACTCCGCTGATCTCGCGGATGCGATCGAGGCGGTAGCGGAGAGTGTTGGGGTGGACGCGCAGGCGCTGGGCCGCCTGCTGCTGCTCGCCCGTCTCCAGGTAGGCCCGCAGCGTCGCGACGAGGTTGCCCTTGCGTGACGTGTCGTGCTCGATGAGCGGTCCGAGGTGCCGGCGGCTGTAGTCGACCAGGCGCTCGTCGGTGACGGCGGCGAGCAGTCCGGTGAGCCCGAGCTCGGGCACGGCGACCACCTGGCTCCAACGCTTGAAGCGGGCGAGCGATTCCATCACCGACGTGACCTCTCGGAGCGAGCCGGCGACTCCGGCCGGTGCTTCGGCTGGACCGCTGAAGCCGACCGAGACCGTGAATCCGGGCTTCCACTCCGCGATCGCCTGCTGGATCTGAGTGCCGAGTGCATGCGCGCGGATCTGGTAATCGCCACCCTCCGACCCGAGAGGAAGCAGAGCCACGACCTGATCCGAGCGGCCCTGCACGAGGGCGCGCGCGTAGCTCGTCCGCACCACGGCGGCGACCCGGCGCAGGAACTCGCGCTTCAGGGCCTGGATTGCGTCCTCGGAGATCTGGCGGGCGCGGTTGAACCCGCGGAAGTCATCGATGTCGACGAGCATCACGATGTGGCCGCCGTGAAGGGGATAGCCGAGGTGGCGGGCGCGCCGCTGTGCCGCGGCCTCGTCGCCGTATGTGGAGTGGAGCAGGTCCTCCAGGAACTCACCACGGACGCGGCCTTCAACCTCGGACAGCTCGCGCTCCTTCGCCACGGCGAGAGCGAGCACGAGGGCCGCCTGCTCGATCGCCATGAAGGCGAGCTCCTCGTTGTGGGGCGGGTGATCGAGGACGGAGATGTAGCCGAGGACCTGGTTGGCGGCGAGGATGGGGGCGATCAGGCGTTCGCGGGACATGCCGACGTGGGGGAAGGGCGGCACCTTGACCGGAGCGCGCTTGGCCTCGACCTCGCGGAGCATGCGCTGGATCTGGGGATCGAAGAGCACGCGCTGGGGCGTGCCTTGCTTGAGGATCGTCTCTTTGCGGTGCGGGTCGCCGGAGCCGCCGGCGTGGGCGAGGAGGTGGAAGCTCGCGTCTTCGATGGTGACAGAGCTTTCGAGGAGGTCCGCCAACGTTTTGCAGATCTCGTTCACGCCCTTGCCGTCGAGCACGAGCTCGGTGAAGCGGCGGTGGATCTCGATCGAGCGCTTTAGGCGCCAGTGCTCGGCGTTGATGATCCGCTCGAGCAGGGGCGTCATCAGGTCGATGAACTGGATGTCCGAACTGACCGTGAACAGCGGGACGTTCAGCCGGTCCGCCTCGCTCAGCATCTCCGCGGGCAGCTTGCGGAGATACGGCATCGGCCGCACGACAAGCCCGGCGCCGCCGGAATCAGCGATCCGAGAGACGAGGCGGACCTGGGCATCGGGGTCGTCTTTGATCGGGAAGCCGGTGGTGAACATGAGGTCGCCCGCTCGGGGCTGGACCTCGGGCGTCTCCATCAGCCGGACCCACTCGACCTGGCGGTCGAGGCCTTTCTCGCCGGCGACCAGCTTGGCGCCAGTGAGCACGGACCGCATCGCGTCCCGAACCGTGGGGCGCGGCTGGACCTCGCCTTCGGGAGCCCTTTTCGACGCCATGGCGAAAGTCTACGAGTGTGTGTGGAGGACAAGCATCCCTGGTCGAGCTTGTGCCGCGCTCACTAGGAACATTTGACCACCCGGAGTAGTTTCTAAGTCATGACCTACGACGACGCCCCACATTGCGAGCGGCACGAATCGAAAGTGCCCATGGAGCTGCGCACGATGCACTCCGACGCGGGGGATCCTGACGTGCTGGTCGGCCTCTTCGAGTGCCCCGAGTGCGGGCACGAGCGAAGGCTGCCGATCCGACCGAGCGAGGCTGCCTAGCTAAGCTTCGGCTCGCCGCTCGGTTTCTTTACCTGCTTGCTGCGCGCGGAACTTTGCACTGCGCTCGATCAGCTTCACGTCATTGCAGGGTGATCCTCACCCGGGTCTTGAGGTTGCGTTGCGACTTTAGCTTCAACCGGTTCTTGGGATCGACGACGCATTCGAGCCAGTACGCCCCAAGGGGGAGTCCCTTCACCTCAATAAATTGCTCTCGCACGCCGGCCCAGTAGACATCTCCCCACCCCGGTTTGATGCCCATCTCGCTCGTCTTGGCGGCGGAGTCCGGACAGTTGATGAAGCGGCGGCGGCCCGCATCGTTGCGAAGCTGGGCGACGTCTTCCAGGCAAAACGATTGCTTCAAAGCCGTTCCCACCAACCGGCCTGTCTTGACTGAGCGCAGGTTGTACTGGAGGAAGTTCGAAAAGTGCCAGTGCATGTGGCCCGGAGTCCTGTCAAACAGCGCGCTGCCCGCCGGGCGCCTTTTCCACTCGGCGGGTGGACGCGCGTCATCTTCGATGAGCTGTTCCACTTTGGCTCGATCGGGGTTTCCCTTCCGCTTGGTGATCTCCAACAGAAGGACGCCATCGCCGATATTGGCAACGCAGTTCGAAAAGATGAGGTGTTCGTGATTCCGATGCTTCTCGCCTTCCTTCGCGAGCTCGTCGGGCTTCTTGATGACTTTGTAGTCGTCCAGGAAGGTCTTAAAGTGAAGGCCCGTTTTTTCCCCGTAATACTTGTATGTGCGGTGCCGGCCTTTCAAGGGCCGGAGTTCGGCTAGTCGTTGCGACATTCAGCGTTTATACACCCCCGCCGACGTGTGTGATCGGTTTGCAAATGGGCGCCGCGCCGAGTGGGATGACCTCAAGCCAAGCTGCGCGGGGCGGTTACTGGCTAACAGTCCTGCGGGCGGACGCAACAACTCGCTCGACCGACGGAAGGTACCAGGCCTCAAACGATCCCGCGGGATAAGGCACGTCGTACGCGCACACGCGATCAATCGGCGCGTCAAGGTCGTAGAACGCCTCTTTCGCCAGCGTCGCGACTACCTCGGCGCCAAAGCCGGCGCTCAATGGCGCTTCGTGCACGACGACGCAGCGGCCAGTCTTGGCGACCACACCGACCACCGTTTCGACATCGAACGGAACCAGTGTCCTGAGGTCCACCACCGTCGCGGAAATCTCTTCCTGCGCCAGCTGGTCGGCGGCCCGCAAGCACAACTCGACTGCCGCGCTCCAGGCCACGAGAGTGATGTCACTGCCCTCGCGGACGACAGCCGCCTTCCCGAAGGGAACCGTGTAGTCGCCGTCGGGGACTTCCATCCTGCCGAGCCGGTACAGCCGGTCCGGCTCGCAGTAAAGGACGGGGTCGGGATCGCGGATGGCTTCCAGGAGCAGTCCCTTCGCGTCATATGGATTGGACGGCATCACGATCTTGATTCCAGGCGTTTGGACGAACTGAGCCTCCACTGCATCGGAGTGGAATTCAGGGCTGGTGATTCCGCCACCGAATGGGGCGCGGATGGTGACCTGGCAGTGGTACCGGCCGCGCGAACGCATCCGATATTTCGCAAGCTGGGGGCCGATCTGGTGGAAGCCCTGCGCGGTGAAGCCGAGGAACTGGATCTCGGCGACGGGCACCATGCCCGAGATCGCGAGCCCCAGCGAAGCGCCGAGGATGCTTGCCTCGGCCAGCGGCGTATCGACCACTCGCTCGGGACCGTGCTTGTCGAGCAGGCCTGAGGTGGCTCGGAAAACGCCTCCAAGCTTTCCGACGTCAAGCCCGAGCACCATGACCCGGGGATCGCGCTGCATCTCCTCATCGAGCGCGTTGTTGATGGCTTCGATGATGTTTCGCTGTGTCACGACTCGCCCAACAGTTCCGCGCGCTGCCGGCGCAATCGCTCAGGCAGCTCCGCGTAGACGTGTTCAAAAACCTGACTCGGCTCGGCAGGCGGATAAGTGGCAGCACGCTCGAGCGCCGCATCGATCTCGGCGCGGACACTGGCTCGAGTCTCCCGGTCACGCTCATCGCTCCAGAGGCCACGCCGGGTCAGGTGCTTGATCACCCGTTCGATTGGATCGCGCCGCTTCGCCTCATCACGTTCCTTGGGATCCTCATAGAGCGACGGGTTGTCGGTCGTGTTGTGAAAGCTCATCCGGTAGGTGAGCGATTCGATGAG
>Ga0099794_10000160_pt1 | contig 24770 bp, 25 predicted proteins | sample Rivendell_Oct201_10_FD_77320 | JGI IMG/M metagenome (GOLD analysis project Ga0099794, IMG submission 77320) | Vadose zone soil microbial communities from the Eel River Critical Zone Observatory, Northern California, USA -... | ecosystem: Host-associated > Plants > Roots > Rhizosphere > Soil ... | reverse complement strand
TATTCCTGACGCTCACAGCGGCACTGTTCACGAGCTGTGAGAAGCCTACGGGGCCTGCCACGCACGACCTGCCGGCCTTCTGGTTGACCGCCGCGACCAGCACGACGTTCAGCGGGGAGGCGACCGTGCTTCGGGCCACGGTGCTAGGCCTGGCGCCGATCGTCGTCGGCGAGGCGGGTCCGCTTTCCGAATCGGGAGGGGCGGACGAATCGTCACTGCTGTCGGTCAACAGGGACCAGACCGGCGGCCTCCTTTCGGCTGAAGTCGTCCACGCCACCGTTGTGGCCCAGGGCAACCGCAGCAGCGCGGAAGCGTCCGTTGCGAGCGTGAGCCTGACGGTGGCGGGCAATGCCATCCAGGCCGATCTGCTGCGGTCTCAGGCCGCGGCGACCTGTGACGGCGCCGGACAAGCGAGCGCGAGCGGCAGCTCGGAGCTTGCAGGGCTGGTCATCAACGGCCAGGCGATCACTGTAAGTGGTCAGCCGAACCAGACGGTGACTCTGACGGGCTTGAGAGTCGTGATCAATGAGCAGTCCGGCTCCGCGAGCGGCAACCGGTCCGATATCACCGTCAACGCGCTGCACGTGACGGTCTTCAACCCCACCAGCGGCCAGACGCTCGCCGACGTCATCATCTCCGCGGCGCACGCGGACATCAGTTGCGCCGCATGCCCCCCGCCGGTGGGCGACTTCGTGACCGGCGGTGGCTGGATCATCGGTCCGTCGGGAGCCCGGGCGAACTTCGGCGTCGCCGGGGGGATCAAGAATGGTGGGTTCTGGGGCCACTTGACCTACATCGACCACAGCTCCAGCGGCTTCAAGGTGAAGGGCACGAGCGTGACGTCGTACCAAATCATGGGCTCGACCTGGCGTCGCATCTCGGGCACAGCCGAGGTCAACGGGGTGAGCGGCGTCGGCTACACGGTCGACGTGACCGACGCCGGCGAACCCGGCCGCGATGACACGTTCTCGATCACGTTGTCGAACGGGTACAGCGCGTCGGGTAAGCTCGCCGGTGGCAACATCCAGTTGCACGCCAAGTCGGACGCGTGCCCGTGATTTGATGCAGGGGCGGGGAGCGGGGAGCCATCGCGCTCCCCGCTCGTGTCCGGCTCGGCTACTAGACTCGCCAGAAGATTCCGAGGATATACTCCGCGCTTTCGACTTCGAACAACTCGAGTGCGACGACTGCGCGGCGCACCTGACCGCCGTACGTCCGGAACGTCACGGCGACTTCGCGGATGGACCGTGCCGCGCGCAGCCGCTCGAGCAATGCCGCGTATTCATCGGGCCCATCGCTCCAGAACCCGAACGCGTCGATCTGCTTCGCGAGGAGCTGGGACGCTCCGCCGAGGCCGAGCAATTCGATGAACCGCGGATTCGCGTCGATGAACGTGCCGGTGCGCGCATTGAAGACGCAGATCGCGGAGCTGCTCGCCTCGAAGATCTTGCGGTAGCGGACGTCCGATTCCTGCGCGCGACGCTGTTGCTTACGCCGTTCGGTGATATCCTCGAACAAGAGTCCGACGCAGTCGGGTGGGATCGGGAAGGCCGTGACGGTGAACAGCCGGGTGGGATCGTACTGGCCCGGTCGCTCACCGAGGTTCGCGGGCACGCTCGAACGCATCACTTCGGCGAGCTGCGTGGGGAAGGGCGTCTTGGCGACGGCCGGAAAGTCCTCATCGATGCGCTTCCCGACCGCGGCGGCCGGGACGTCGGAGGCGGCCTGCGCAGCCGAGTTCAGCGCGATGATCCGGAGGGACGCAGGGTTGGCCGGATCTTCGAGGCGCAGGATGGCCATGCCGGTCGGAGCAAGGTCGAAGAACTCCTCGGCGAGCTGAGTGATCTCGGCAAAGCGGTGCGGGCTCATGGGACAGCCGCCCGGGACATGGTCTTAAGGATACCACGGGTGGGGGAGCACGTGGATCTAGATCTTGAGAGCTAGGGGGAGGGTGAGTGAAGGCGGAAGAGCGAGACTCCGTGCGCTGAAAGGGCGCTGGTCTCTTCAAATAGAGAAGAGGTTCAGATTCTCAGCGAACGGCTCTCCCCTGCGACCGCCCTGCTCCGGAAGTCAGATCCATCAGCTTTGAACTGAACGTGTGAGGTTTTGAACTCAGACTAATCGGTTTTGAACTCACATCCGTTGCTTCTGGCGAAATCGCGCGAGTTGTCAGCGAGCGCCTACTTCGACAACCAAAATCCCTAGTCCTACAACAGCCCGGGCGACTGGTTTGAAACTCAGATCGACTCCGACAACGGGCGACGCGGTCGAGCTCCGCTCGCGGCGAGCGGTTTTGAACTCAGATCGGTCGCTCTTGAACTCAGATGTCCTCCCCAGGAGACAGCGTCGATTTCGAAATGCGTGTGATCGCGCGCGAAATTCGCGGCGCGATTTTTTCAGTGTGTGACATGGCGCCGGGAGAAGTCCACAGTCAACGCACGGAGTCCCGACGCCGTGCAAAGTCCTCACCCCCTGACCCCCTCTCCCCGGGGGAGAGGGGGGACGATGGGAGGAGGAGAAGGGAGGTTGTATGAATGCGGTGTTGCGGAGACGTCTCGACATGGCCACGCGGGTCCGCGATTTCCTGCGGGCGCACAAGACCGACGTGGTCGGCGAGGGGGCTGGGGGGCTTGGGCTCGCGAAGCTCGAGGAGCTGGTGCAGCGAGCAGATGGATTGGTGGCGAGGCAGCGAGCGGGGATTGCGGCGGCGCGAGCCGCCACGCTGCAGCGGGAAGGAATCAGGGACACGCTGCAGACGGCGCTGCTCCGGTATCTGAAGGCCGTGAGTCAGGCGGCCGCCAGCGAGAACTCCGATCTCGTGGCGCAGTTTCAGATGCCGCACCTCAACGTGAGCCACCGGGTGTTCGTGGCGGCGGTGCGCGGCCTCGTGGCGAAGGCGACCGAGCAGAAGGATTTGCTCGTGAGCCACGGCATGCAGCCGAGTTTGCTGGACGACTTGGGCGCGACGCTCACGGAGTTCGAGCAGACGCTCGAGGTGTCGCGCGCCGGTCGCCGCGATCACATGGGAGCCACGGCGGATTTGGAGGCTGTGGCTGCTGAGATCGCGAGGCAGGTACGGGTGCTGGACGGGTTGATGCGGTACCGGTTCCGGAGCAATGCCGAGTTGATGGGCGAATGGGCCGGTGTCCGCAATGTCCTGGGCCCGTTCCGCTCGAAGGTGCAACCGGAGCCGCAGGCGCCGGCGGGCGGCGCGGGCGGTAGTCAGACGCCGAAGGCGGCATGATGGCAACGCCAACGCCCGAGGCGAAGACACGAGGCGCGGTGGGTGACGATCCATCGCGCCTTGTTGTTGATAGCGCCTTCTAAGTCAGTCGATCGGATTCATCCACCTGAGGGACCAGTTGCCGCTCGGCGGCGGCTGGGGATCGTAGCCGCGCGACTGCAGCATCGAGTCATCCCGAAATGGGAATGTCGCGGGGCAAGTCCAGGTGCCGTTCGTCGGATCGAGTCCCGCGTGAAGGACCGAGCCGGTCAGCGTCGTGTCGACCGGCGAAGCCAGAGTGAGGACCAATGCATTCGAGTCCTCGGTCACCGAAAATGAAACCGTGACGGCGATCTGCCGGCTCGCGATTACCCCGTGAGTCGTTGCAACCCAGCGATATAGCGTAACCGTGCCTTGGCCGTTCCACGGGGGAAGGCTCATCCGCTGGAGAGTAAATGGAGAACGCACCAAACATCATAACCTGTGCTTGGTCACAGTCCGTCTACGGGTGCCTGACTTCGTAGACGGGATGAATCTCCCACAACGCGCTATCTGACGCATTGCAGTTGCCGTGTTTGGATGGGGGCTTGCCTGACCCCTTGGCTCCGCGATGCTGCGCGTCGAAGAATGCGGGGCCGACCACGGTCACCCGAACGGGCGGGACGATCTGCTTGCTCGTATTGATCTTCGAATTGACAATGAGGTCGAGGAAGTCCTGCCGCGCGGTCACGAAGATCGTGCCGTACTGCGGATCGGGGATTTCGACGACGACGCACTTGCTCGACGTTGTCTTGGCGGACTGTGTGAGCTCGATGTGCCAATCGAGGTCCCCTTTGGGACCGTTCTCGATGTGCCATGAGCGCGCCCATCCGGTGACGGCGTACACGGTGAGCTCGCGGTCCGCGCGAGGCGTGCAGTCGTGGACCCCCACGGCGGGGCGGTACAGATCCAGTGGCGTCCAGTTGAGCATGGCGGAGGGTGTGGCGGCAGTCGAGGCAGCCCCTTGCAGCGCCAAGGTTGTCTTGACGGTCCAGCGGTAGTGCGGATCGGTGCAGGTTTGTGCGTGTGCGGTGCCGATCGTCAATGAGGCGAGTGCCGCGACGAGCGCTGGGTGCGAGGGGTCATAGGGGTGCGCTCCTGGGGGTGGTGGCCGTGAAAGTGATGATTCGCGGAAGTCGCCGGTAGGGCGATTTTTCATGCATGGAGGGGCGTGTTTGCGGCACGACTATCTGGGGCCAGTGCCAATCGCAGGCCGTCGCAGCCGGGATCGTCGAGCAGGTGCGGTGTCGGTTTGGGGACAATGCGGAGGTGATGGGGGCGTGGGGTCAGCGCGCGGAATGTGCTGGGCCGTTCAGGTCCAGGGCGCGCCGGAGGTGCCACCGGGCCAGGTTGCGCCGGCGGCGTGAATTAGAAGCGACGGTTCGGAACTACGGCTCCACGGTGCAGGCCGTCGTTTTTTTCTGCCTGCGTTTAGGATTGAGAAGAATCAGCAACATCTATTGAGAGCTTGTATCGGCCCGGAGGGCGGTAGTCCGACTCGCCTTGTTCAGCAGACTAGCTTGTTGGCGGTTGGGGACGTTAAGGGGCTGTCTCTGTGGAAGAATACGCGAAGATCCCGCGAGCACGTGTTGAGAAATGCCTTTCAAGAGCGTGGAAGACGCTTCGCGCTTCCGATCCCGTCAGGTACGCCTCATACTTGGAGGGGATCGATGGTGATTCCTCTTCTAAGACATTGGAAAGGAACTTGTGCATGTAGCTTGTGAGCTTAGGCCCCCAACGCGCCTGACGTGATTTCAAAAGTCGAAGTGCACGTGCCGCATTACCAGGAGGGTTTGCGTTCGGCTCGAGATTTATCTCTAGGATACGCTCATTCAGGCACTGGAAGTAGTTTGGCAAATAATGAAAGGTCTCTGCGGCGACCTCGAATACGATCCCATCCCAGTTGAAAAAAGTCGTTTTGACTAGATCTCCAAAAGTCCTTCCGGCAAGCAGACTGTTCTTGAACGCCCATGTTTGGTCTAGCGCCCAAACATCGAACGTCCATCCCTGAAGTGCGATCCTGTGTCCCCCATAGCGATTGAGATTGAGGTTAGGCGTCAACCGGGATAGGCTGTTCACCAGATGAGTGGAGGAGTCGGTCGCGACCACAATGTCAATATCAGATGGCGTAGGAGATGGAGGAAAGAAACAAAGGTCGCGAAGTAAGCCGCCAAAAATCGCTACGGGACCTACTTGTGTGACCGTTTCTAGCAGAGCGCTTACTGGTCCGGCAGCGTACGCGCGGGAAAACAGCACGCGTTTCACGCGCTCTCCGAGAGTAGCTGAATTGGTGACAATACTGCTGTTAGCGATCAAATCGCCTGAGGTCCTCTAGCAGGGACAGGGCAAAGGAGTCTGTCATGCCCGCAACCATGTCTACAACCAACTGTGCTTCGCGGTACCTGACTGGTAGCGTTGCCTTCGGATCTTCGAAAACCCGGCGATAGTTCTCAGATATTCGACTATAGGTATACGCGCTCAACGGGACCGTCCGGTTTGGTTCCGAAGTTTCAGGGTCCTCCCGATCAACTATAGCGTCCCAGAGCCGCGTCATCAGCTCCTGAATGACCTGCGTTCCCTGAAGCTCAATCTCCAGGACCGAGCGGTGAGGGAACGCAACTTGTTTCAGAAAGTCCTTAAGGCTCTTTCGAAGGAGCCTCGCATCACTAGCATCTAATAGGTCACCATCAAACGTGCCTTCGCTAATCGCCTTGAAGTTTGTTGCGAAACTCTCCAATGCCGCACGAGCCATGCCTGAGATGGCGCCGACTCGAAACACCTGCATGGAGAGGTCATCTAGCTCAGCTGGAGACGGTGGGTTATCAGCAGTAGCGATTTCTCTGCGTTGGGTTCGAGAAAACGTAATGACATCTTCTACTAGTTGTCGCTGACTTGCCGGAGTAGTGGGTCCCATCTGGCTCTCGAGGTGCTCACGGACATCGGCATACGAAGCGAGATCCTTCTTTACTGTGTCCTCGACATCGATTGCGGAGTAGGTCATGTCGTCGCAGGCTTCCACCAAATAGGCTAGTGGATGCCTACGTCCTGGTGGCTCCAGGCCTGTCTTTTGCCACACCTCCCTGACGATCTCCTCTTCTGACTGAAAGTAGCCTGGTTTCTGGCTCCCAGCCGATGGGTTTTCCTCATTGGCTTCGTGCGCGGGCACTGTGTACTTGAGAAGAGTGGCGAGTGTACCGTACGTCAGGTTCAGTCCAAACCGATCACCTTGTAGTTGCAACGTGGTTACCAATCGAAAAGCTTGGGCGTTTCCATCAAATCTTAGGAAGTCCTGTTGGAGTGCATCACTAACACCGGAGGATTTCTCAAAGATCTTCTTCCTGTTGTTCCGAAACCATTCCCGAATTGCGGCCTCTCCTTGATGACCGAACGGGGGGTTGCCTATATCGTGGACCAGACCGACGGCGGCGAGAAGGGCAGAAACGTTGCGCATGTGAAACACATCAGATGGCATGCCTACCGTTTCGCCGTAGCGGATGACCAAATCCGTTCCAACCCCTCTTGCAACCGCAGATACTTCGTGGGAATGAGTCAATCGTGTGTGAATCGCATCGTGGCGCTCTAACGGAAATACTTGCGTCTTATCGGCCATGCGACGTACGGGTGTCGAGAAAAGAAGCCGATCGAAGTCGCGTTCAAACTCAGTTCGGCCCTCACTTCGGGCGTAGACCTTACCGATTGATGGGCGTCGTCTTTCAGGGTTAAGCCAGGAATCCCAATTCATCGAATCTTCTGAGCCGTAAAAACGCGGCTTAACCAACCTCGCCACAGCTGCGAAAGGGCAGCGTTACGGCACAACTTCGCTACCCCGTCCATCTGATCGATCCAACCGCGCCGACGGGCCGCGTCGGCGGCGAGAATTGTGAGGTAATTCTGGAAACCAAGAGGCAGGTCGCTCGAAGCGACAAGTTGTTCAAGTTCAATTTGAGAGAGATCGCTCGACACTAGCCGATCGGTAATCCGCTCGAGCTCGCTCCAAGCACGAGAGGACTCTACAAATGGAAGGGCGATATCATCGGTATTTGGTTGGGCGCCGACATTTGACACCGTTCGTATCGCGCGCAGATCCTTTTCATATACGTGCAGGCTGTCGCTCAACTGTGTGTACTGCCCGACCTCAAGGCCTAACCATCCGGCAACTACCTCCTGGAGGGACGAAAACTGAACGATATTAAACGGTACGCCGAGAAAGAGATCATTGCTGCGAAGCACCTGAGTCCAATCAAGCCGCCCCTGTCTCACCTTGAGCATGCTCAAGACGTTGCACGGAATATCTGGGTCTTTCGGTGTTCCATCATCTTTGGGGAGGTCGAGTTCAGCATCCCAGATCTGAAGAACGACTTGCCGTGACTCAGGGTTTGCTTCTAGAGCAGTCTTCGCGCGCATGAGTTGGTCTAGGCCAAACGCACGTCGTAATCTGTAGCCGTAGGCTCCATGATAACGAGCCGACCGGCCGGCGTAGTTCGGAAGCGCAGGGTTGAAGCGGTTCACGAATGCTGCGTCATCGCGGCCTGCCATAATCCAAACCAATTCGGCGATTGCGAACGCGGGATTCATAGCAGGTCGCCGTGAGGGAAGCCATCTTTGGCGAGGATTCGAAATCGCGAGAACAGCGTGAAGAAGCTCTCGCGTGGTTCCTCCACGCCCGCCTTGTATCAATGGTTGCCCATGAGCAAACGCGTTTGCGACGGCTCGCCACACTTCATCCGCCGTTTCGCCTCCAAAGAAAGGGACGCTCGGTTTCTGGGTGTTGATTTGTGGTGTAAGAGACTTACTCAATTCGATTCCTCTTTGTCTGGAATGCTGTCTGATCATTGTCTCGCAACCGTGCACATTTTTTAGTGTGGAAGCGGCTTCCGAATGCGTTCATTCAATCCCCATTTGGGCGGGTACCAAACATCGAGCGCGCTCTCGTTCGGTGAGAAACGATGCTTGATTCTTATTCGACCACTTATGCCTTTAGCGTCCGGATGCTTTACACGTGCGTACTTATCCACCTCGCAGAAAATGTTTTGACAGTCAATCAATTGTAGAGCTCGTCCCCAAAGATTCCGAAACTGTAGTCCGCGTGTTTCAAACTCCTCCTGCTGCCTGTCGGCAACCATTCGAATCGCCTCGGTCTCGCTCAATCCGCCCAGCGAGGTGAAGCACTTGCGAAGGCCATCTCTAGCTCCTGGACCAGGAACTACGAACTCGCGCTCGGGAAAGTCAATCATTTCGCTGTAATTCAGGTCCGTGACAAATTGGTATGCCAAGAAATCGCCGAGCAGAGGGTACGAACGAAGGATGCCAAAGGCGGCATGGAAAGTTCCGGCATCCGCTATTCTAACCCATGCCCTATCACGCATCATGAGTTCGAGTATTCTCAAATGCGTCCGATGCTTGCGTGGTTCGCTCATTCCAAATCCGCGTGCCCGAGTTGGCATGATGTACGCAGACGAATAGATCCGTTGTCCAGACTCGAGTGCTCTTGTCAAAACAGTATCATATTTGTCGAAACGGAAGTGGTGATAAGAGATTAGTCCCAGGTTCGATTCCAACAAACGCCAGGTTTCGGTCTTGTTAAAGAGCTTAAACAGAATCGTTCGGAAGAAGACTTCGCTCGGCTCAGCATTCCCCGTATAGATCACGTGCCGGATTAAGAATTGGCTCACGCGATCTGAAGCACGATATGCGTTCGTAAATTTGTACTCGCGAAGAATCGGATCATCGGTCCAGGGCGCTGCTTTATTCGCCAGTCGTTTGAAAAAGATCTCCTGTCGTTCAGCCGCGAATCGCCAGTAGGTATCGAAAACCTCGGTTGGGATAGCAGGCGATAGTCTACTAAAGACGAACATGACGTTTGGCTGCCGAGACTTTCTGTTTCACTCGATTCCTCCCTCAACTCATCAAAAGCGGGCTTACTAGATGCATGATCGCGGAAACAGTCTCATGCGGCGAAAGACTATTAGACACCTGCAAAACCGGGTGATGAGCGGACTGTATCCCCCCAAGTTGCTCGTATAGTTGTGCGAGCTGTTGATCTCCATTGGACCGATTCAGCAGTATCACAGCTCGCGGGACAATAGGATCCCAGTGAATTTGTTCGGCTTGAATCAAAGCATCCAAAGTGGGGCGGGCCGCATTATACTGACGACCATAGACCCACGTAGACCACCAAAAACGGTCGAGCAGTACCAAATCCCCCGCTTTGATGGCTGGCTTAACATCGTTGTCGATCATGTCCAAGTGAGCGGCTATGTGGAGCGCTTGCAGTGCCTCGGAGGGTAACCGGGTCAATCCGAATTGCCTTGGCTCGTGATGGATCGCGTAAACAAGGGCACCCAATGTACCAGCCTGATTTCCGGGAGAGGAGAATCTGCGAACGGGAATTCCACCGGTCTTCAACCGTTCTTCGAGACCGTCTGCGATGGTCGTCTTTCCAACGCCGTCGGGGCCCTCTAGAACCAACAGTTGACCGCTCAACGCACAACCTTTTCGGTCGTTCGACGAAGGGGGACGCGCCCCACTTTTGGTCCTCGGCTGGCTGACGTGATTGCGTTGCCCTCCCCTCCGGGCCGGGCCTCGACAGACTCTATCTGTTTCATAAGCCTACCAAGATCGGTCTTGGGAAGGCCGAGAAGCGCTTTCGCAGTGACGCATGCCACGGTGTTCAGTTGGAGACGCATTTCGCTAGCGAGGAACCGCCCGAGTCGCGCCAATCCAAGATAATTTCCGTAGCCCCTCTCTACCAAATACTGGGTAGGGTAGAAGCCAACTAACCCCAAGGCCCCCTCGGGCTCACTCGGAATCACGGCGATCTGTTGGAGACAAGGGAATCCTAGTCTCGGGGTGCCTAGCATATCGCGTCGTGGGTCGGTCAACACGATCTGAAAGGCACTGCTCCTCCGTAATCCTTTGGCGTATGAGTCCAGAATGAACTCGAGTTGATTTCCCTCGTACGGCGCGTTTGGATCGAATGCAATCATTCGCTCGAAATACATCCCCCGTCGATTTCCCCGATGCTTCTTCAATCTTGCAAGCACATTCTGGTATCGTCTGAACAGTTGCTTGCGCGGCACACCTGGTTGCCAGAATGATTGCGGAAACAAAGTGTTGGCGACCGTTTCAATGCCTTGACCTTCAAACTTCTCTTTCAAGAAGGTGTCTATGAGAGACCGGGACTCACGATCCTCGACTGGCAGACCTTCATCATCAAACTCCGTCGTTACGGCTAACAATCCCGAGATTGCGGATACGCCCGGCGTCAGAAGTGCGCGAATAGCCCGTACCCAGCAGTCTGTGAGCTTGCCGGTCACAACAGTTCCGGTAAGAGCGCTCATTTTACTTCCTCGAGGTGTCTGAACTCAGCCAGGCCTTCGAAAACACGCTTACGGACTCTAACAAACAAAGGGGATGAGTCAGTCCGTTTTACAAGCCGGCCAATTCCGGGTAAGGTGGCGGTAAGGATTTCCCCTGAAGAAACGCAGCATGTCCCTTCAAATTCCTGACTTGTTTTCAACACAACCACATCGCCCACCCGAAGGTCCAGGGAACGATCGAGCCAGGCGTCATCCAGCACGTACAGGTCAGAGTTGGCGACTGTGCACGAATCGACCTGTGCAAAGCGGGCCGCAAGCGAACGACGAAGCTCATTCGGTGCCATGCGAAGGAGGCATGCAGCGCGAGCATCGGAAATGAGTGACAGGCTGGAGCGCATATGCTCCACGAGGGTGCTGTATCCGACTCCGATCCATCCCGAAACGACCAACAAATCCTCCGGTGCACACCTAGTGCAATCGAGTCCTCGTAGTGCAAAACCGCGCAGTACAAGCGGCCGGGGCATCATTAGGAAGCCACCAAAAGTCGTCGCAATAAACTCTTCGCGGCGAACGCCACTTGTTTCCTGACTTTCCGTGATGGCTTCTAAGCAGCTGGCATGCCCGAAAACGTGATGACCGATTTCGTGCGCGCAGGTCATGGCCTGTCTTCCGAAAGGTCGATCTGCGCCGATCACAATCACTGGCACTTCACGGCGCACATAGAATCCTTCTAGGCTAGAGGCGTCGAGAAACCGAACTTCGATCCCCAGTTTGTCGCTAGCGAAATCGATTACTGAAAGCGGAACTTGCAATGAGATCCCGTTCGAGTGTCGAAGCTTCAGTGCGGCACGAGCCGCATCGCGCATGACAGTCAAGATGGATTACTCACGATCCTCGCGAAGAGCACCCAGCAGCCTCATAACACGCTCGAGATCAGACGGACGAAGCCTCTTGAGCTCTCTAGCCGCCAATTGTATCCGATCATCCTTTGGATTGGCTGGTTCCGGACGATCGCCTGCCAACCACGCCACGCCTACGCGATAGATCTTGGCGAAGAGCTTGAGCTCTTCCACGGTAACCCGACGGCGACCGGCTTCGATTTCGCTAACCGTGGGTCTGTGAAGATCCATTAGCTTCGCTGCTTGTGCCTGACTAAGGCCAGCCATCTCACGGGCCAGGCGAAGACGAGCAGCAACGATCTGGCGATCCTTCTCAACTAGACTCATGAAACCTTCTCTCGATTAGTGCGATCTTGCACCAACGAGATTATTTCAGATATCGACAGTTCATGCCCATCTTGTTGGCTCTTGAATGGAAGGTCCACAATCTCGAATCCCAGTCTCTGTGAAAGTCGAACCTCCGCATCCACTGCTGAGAGACTGTCAAAGCCTTGGAGATCTCGGAGTGGGATTAGGGAATCTGTAATCTCAGGGCAAGCAAAGTTGCTAGCCGACTGAACCTCTTGCAGGGCCACCTTGAATGCGTTGCGGATCGTATCTGCGTCCATCGTATCTCCTGACGTGTGGTAAGGAAATCTTACCAAACGAACCAGGACCCGTCAAGGGCGAATGGTGCCATTCGGAAGCCCGACCTGGTTAACTAGAGTGACTTGGTTATGCGTTGGCTTTTGGTGCCTAGACGCGGCACCGCAAGAGGCGGAGTAAGACGAGCATTGCGTCGTTTCGATGACGCATTGCGCCATCAGATTTCTAGCAACCCGAATGCATCGAGAGCGTATGGGACGATGTCCTTGTGTGTTAGGTCGTATCTGACACGAGCGTCAAGCAGCAAGGCGGTCACCGGAAGGAGATCGGCTTCTCTGCACGAAACGAATGGCCCTTGAACGTCGACTAGCGCCGTGTTTAGCAGTTCGAGGTCGCGAGCGAAGAGACTCTCAAAGTCCAGATCCTTAAGATCGTCACCTTCGACGGTCTCGTCCTCGTCTTCCTCCCCAAGGCGACCGAGCTCCAGCGCGAGATCCGCTGCCTTTCGCTTTGCCGCAAGGAAGAGGTCGTAATAGGCCCTGAGCTCGCCGGAACGCTGCAACTCGAGCATCGTGGCAGGACGCACCATATGGTTGGCCGCCATGTAAACCGCTAGCACACCTGCCGACTGGGCGGAAGCCTGGACGGTCTCAAGGGCCCGTCGAAACACTATGTCCTCACTGCTCAACGCTCGCGTTACGAAGCCTTCGATTCGCGTCTGAGAGAGGTTGAGGAACGAGTGCACATAACTCGGTTCAATGACGTACGTCTGCGGTGCGCTGCGGAACTCTTGTTCGATGTTGCTGACTATCTCCCCGTGGACATCCTCGTCGGTGCACAAGAGTATGTAATAGTGTGTAAGCCCGCCCACCTTTCGAAACGCATCATCTCTCTGAGCCTTTAATTTGAGCAACAGGTCCTTCTTCTGAAACTCCGGGTACGACTTGATCTGGAAACCGATCAGTTCCGGCTTGTCATCCGAATCTTCGCCCTGCATGCGAGCCAACACATCTACGCCATCGTCACGCGGCCCCTGCGTGTTATAGATCAGCGGTACAAATCGGGAGAAAGCATCTATAATCAGTTCTAGCTGTCGTTGCACTGCCGGGCAGAGGTCCGCGTTGTGCTTCAAGTGCTCGAACTGCGAGGTCTCTCTTCGCAGACTCCGCTCGTAGCGAATGAATCGCTCTATGATGTCGGGTACGGTGCTGTACACGTGCCGAGCCCAGTTTGGTCGTTCCACGTCCCATCCAGCTGGATGACAAGACGTTTCAATGGGTCCCCGCCGGTGTCGCAAGGCTGGGTTTGCGATATTTGGCGAGCACTCCGGCCGGAACCTCCGGTGCGTCACGTGATAGCGAGTCCAGCCGTGCACGAATTGACTCTGCGGTGTTTTTCAGTTCGTCGGTGTTGCTCCCGAAGAAGGCCAGTTCTTCGTCGATCTGTCTCACAACGGCAGCATATCCTGCAGCCGTGCTCCGATGGTTCGCGGTGCGCGCCGCGTATCCAAGAAAGGTATGAAGAGCGGTAAGAACACTCGCCAACAGAGCCATTGCACCAATAAGCCATCGCACTCGGGGATCGCTCGAAGCACCTCCGATTTCCTTAACCACGGTGGCCCCGACGACGGTGGTGAAAAATGTGGCACTGCCGCCGAGCAAACGATTGCGACCACCGAATAGACGCTGTGCTTCGTAATGCATTCTTGAACTGTTGAGAGCGACATTGCGCCAACTAAGCAGGAGGGCTTGGGGATTGTCATAACTATTGACATCGGATGACGTCACACGCGCCTCGACCAAGGGTAGTGGCTAGTTTATGGCGGTCTGCCAAGCGGCGCTAGGTAAGATTTTGAGCATTCATGCGCCGCGGGCTGTAAAAGCTCACGGCCTCGCCGAGCTTGCCTTCGGCGCAGTATGAAGCCAACGAGCACACTCTACGCAAGTAGCGGATGATTCTCCGAACTCCTACGTTGGACTCGATGTCGAACTCGGTTTCAATAACACTATACGGTGCCGCCCCTGGGGAAATCGGCGGCAACCGCATCCTCCTCGAGTGGCCGGAGCCCCGCTGGCTCCTCGACTTTGGTACCCGGTTCGGCCAGACCGGCAAGTTCTTCGAAGAATTCGTCAAACCCCGTGGCGCCACCCTCGGCCTGCGCGACTACCTGCGGATGGACCTCCTCCCGCCGCTCGACGGCCTCTACCGCTCCGACACCTGTCCATACGGAGCATGCCGAGCGGTTTGGGCAGCGATGGGGGGGCAAGTTGATGATCGCACGAGAGGGTACGTCCTGTCCGTAACCTGAGTCTCCCTCGCACCGCCGTGTCTCGCCCACCCCTAATCGCCGCGAGACTTCGTCACATGCTCGTTTTCAATTGGTCCCTGCGAGCCTCTACGTCCATGACCGTTGCCATCTCTCCCGGCCTAAGCAGGCGCAGCCGGCTTATTCGCTCATGTGTCGTGTCCCGTGCAAAACCGGGGAGAGGAGCTACGTCACGTCCGCCGCGCGCTGTTTCTAGGGCGCTCGCTAACGTGAGATCATCGATAACTCCCCAATAAAGTCCGCTACCACGAATGGTTTGACCACGAACGTCGTTTCCCGATGCGCCAAGCTCGACGGCGAGCTTTTGAGTGATCTCTCCTTTGGCATCATTAGAAAGATCACGTTTGAAGGAGACAAAGTACTCGACATCCGCCTGGATCACTGATGTAATCAATGTGACTGTGTCCCCTCGCTGCTTTCGTGCCGCCGTTGCTTGTTCACATGACCGCGTGCGGTTCCGGCGATTCCGGAAAGCCACCGCGTCGGAAAGTTCCCAAATCCTAACATTGGTAAGAGAGAGGCGTATCTCGGTGACGTCCGAGTATCTCGCCTGATTCCTTATCGCCGCAATGTATTGACCGTCGAGCTTCGCAACGCGCCCAAATTCTTGGGCGATGTCGGCGGCTTCGCTTTGCGATGTTGCTATCGGCAGGTGCGCACCGAAGGCGTCGGTGGCAGAACAAACCAGTCGTAAGGTCACAGGTGATGCTGACGTGATGTGGACTAAAGTCCCAGGAGAGGGGAGAAGACTCGGAGGTCGAAGCTCGAAATAACCGTACCGGGCGATGACTTGACCGAGTGACTCACTGGTTTTTCCTGGCGCCGCGAGGATGATGATCGTACCAGCGACTACAAGAATCACAATTCCAATTCCGATGGCTTGGCCGCGCGTCATGGTGTACCCCCTATTCAAGGGCCCTAAGCACATTCCCTATGATCTTTCATGTCACCCGGGACCGTGATTGCTTAGGGTGTTTTTGCGGCATTTGGGGTCGGTTTTGCTGCGGCGGGACCCTAAATCCCTTACAACCACTCAGCCACTCCCCCATGATGCGAACACGTCCCCTGCCGATGCTTGCTAAAGCTGAACGTCCCGTCGCGACATTTCGCTGACGCGCCGGGAGGCGGTTGCCCATCGGCGGTTCTCGTTGGCGACGGTACCCACTGGCCATCGACATTGATGTAGCCACGTCCCTGTTGAGGCGGTGCAGTCGTGACCTGTTGGACAGGGCGTGTCGTGAGGAATTCTTCGAGCGCGTATCCGGCGAGACGCTGCACAGATACACCGCACCAGCCCTCCGAACAATGGTACAGACGGACCCGTGTTCCCTCCGCGAGAATTGCCACCGCGCGTGCTGTCGGCGCTGGCTTTTCGCGCATACGAATGGTGGCGGTCGTATAGGCGATGGTGTCGTTTGTTGGGGATGCGGATTGTGCTGCGAGAGGCCAGGTAAGCGAGGCGAACGCGAGGAGCGATAGTAGGTGCCGGCGCATGGTTCCCTCCTACTAGGGAGCGCCGAGGCAATACGACCACATAATGCGCCGAGTTGCAAGGGGCTTGGGACAGTTACGATGTCTTACACCAGGCTAGAATTGTCCCGTATGCCGCACCGCCTCTATAAGTCCCGCTACACGGCCGGCGTCCAATGCCACAAGCTCCTCTGGTGGAAAGTCCACGAGCCGCTGGCCATCGAGCTTCAGCCCGACAAAGTCCTCCAGGACCGCTTCGACCAGGGCGCGCAGGTCGGAGCACTCGCGCGCGACCGCTTCCCGGGCGGTGTGCTCGTCGATTTGCCCCACCATGCGTACGACGAACGCGTCAAGCTCACCCGCAAGCTGATCAACGACGGCGCCCCGGCGATTTTCGAAGCCAGCTTCCTCGCCGACAACACCTTCGTCGCGGTCGACGTCCTCACCCCACAAGATCGCGGCTTTCACCTCACCGAGGTCAAGTCCTCGTCGTCACAGAAAGAGCAGCACCTCCCCGACGCCGCCGTGCAGGTCCACGTCCTCCAAAAGAGCGGGATTCGCATCACGGGGGTGGACGTCATGCACCTCAACAAGGAATGCCATTTCCCCGATTTGTCGAATCTCTTTGAGCGTACCGATGTGACCGCAGCCGTGCAGCCAATGCTTGGGAAGATCGGCTGGGAGATTGACGCGCAGCTCGCGATGCTCGACGGCCCGTTGCCCGATGTGCCGATTGGATTGCAGTGCCACGAGCCATACAAGTGTCCGTTCATGCAGCGCTGCTGGCCCAAAGACGCCGATCACATCATGCGGCTCTTCAGCATCGGGCCCAAAAAAGGCTGCGACTTCATGACGACCGGCGTGAACCGGATTGCGGATCTGTCGCCGAATCAGAAGCTCTCCGCGACGCAGAAACGGCAGATCCGCGCCATGAAGGAGGGCCGCGTCGTTGTCGAGCCGGGCTTGAAGAAGGCATTAGAAGCATTTGAAGGGAGGCTCGGCTTTCTCGACTTCGAGACGATCCAGCGCGCCGTCCCCGTCTGGCCCGGCATGGCGCCCTGGGAGCAGGCGCCGGCGCAGTTCAGCTACCACGAATCCAACGGCGACGGGACCTACCGGCACGCCCAGTACCTCGCCGAAGGCTCGCACGACGCTCGACCCGAGCTGGCGCGCGCGATGGTCGAGGCGACGAAGGGCGCCGAGCGGGTCGCGATGTATTCGCATTTCGAGAAGACGAAGATTCGGGGTCTGCAAAGGTCGGTGCCGGAGCTGCGCCCCGAGCTCGAGGCGCTCGAGCACAAGCTGATCGACTTGCTGCCGGTCATTCGCGACAACGTCTACCATCCCGACTTCCGCGGCAGCTTCAGCCTCAAATACGTGCTGACGCCGCTCGTGCCCGAGCTGACGTACGACGACCTCGTGATCGTCGATGGACTCGTCGCGAGCGTCGAGATCGCGCGGCTGCTGTTTGTAGCACAGAAGATTTCGCCGGAAGAGCGCGATCGGGTCAGGCAGGATCTGCTGAATTACTGCGAGCGGGATACGTGGGCGATGGCCAAAGTGCTCGAAAGGCTCCGGGAGTTGGCCGAGTCAATAGGTTAGCCCACCTCACTCTTTCGTCTCCGCGTAGGGCGCTTGCGCGAAACGGACCCCCAACGCCCGCAGCGCCTCCTTGCCTCGGATCGTCAGGTCCGTGATGAAATCGAACTGCTCCCGGCTCTCGTTCACGTAGGCCTTCAACTTGTAGTGCGTGCCCCAGGGCTTCTCCTGCGCCACCACGCTCACCGCCGTCTCCGGCTTCCGGTACGCGCTGCCCATCGCGACGGCGGTGAGCTGGCGGGCGACCGCCGCGCCGTCGTGATCGGCGTGCAGGTAAAAGTCGGTCACGCAGAGCAGGCTATGCGTGCCGCTCGTGGCGTTCGACACCTTGCTGGTCCACAGCTTGTTGTGCGGAATGATGACCTCGGTGTCGTCCGCGGTCACAAGCCGTACCGCGCGGGCATCGATCGCCTTGACCTCGCCGTACACGCCGTCCACCGAGATCCAGTCGCCCGGCTGATAGGTGTTCTCGAGCACGGTCGCCAGCCCCGCGACGAGGCTCGACGCGTAATCCTTGAGCGCGAAAGCGACGGCCAAGCCCACGCTCGCGATCAGCGCGATGACGTTGCGCAGCGTGGGCTCGATGAGAATCGGCACCGCGATAAGCACGGCGGTCGCGCCGATTGCGAGGCGCGACACGGGGATAAGGCGCAACAGCGTGAGCCGCAGCCGGGGCCGAGCCTGTTCTGCCGCGCGGCGCAGCCCCGCGCGCACGCCGAACGCCGCCAGCCGCGCCGCGACGAACACAGCGACGACCGCAGCGACGTGCTCCCATAGGAGCGGCCGGAACAAGGCCTCTTGATCGAGACCGAGGCTCATGACGCAGTCCCGGACTCGGCCCAACATCGGCCATCTCGCCCAACGCTCGTATCAATAAACCCGCGCGGGCCCTTTGTGCAGACCGTCACGGGGCCCGCCGGACCGGACCCAGCGTCTGGTCGAGAAATCGGTTGATGGCGGGAACTCGTGCCTCGAGCGGCGGCACATGCCCCGCGCCCGGCACCAGCACGAGCTGCTTCGGCTCGCGGAGCAGATTCCACAGCGGCAGCGCCCGCGTCTCCCACGGATGCTCCTCATCATCTCGCCCGTTGAGCAACAGCTTCGGCGCGCGAATGTAGGGTGCAAAGTTGAAGTTCGCAGCCTCCGGCAGCGTCGGCTGTAACCGCTCATCGATCCCGCCGCCGATGAGGACCACGGCATGGTAGCGATCGTCCACCGCGGCGAACGGCAGTCGAGACCCCGCGCCCCAGCTCACGCCGACATACGCAAGCCGCCGCATGTCGATGTCGTCCCGCGTCGCGAGATAGTCGAGCCCGCGGCGCAGCTCGGTCGCATGGAGCACCATGAGATCGCGGAAACGCACGGACGATGGCACCGGCGGCTCCCACGCCGGACCGAAGGCGCGCTCCGCCATCCCCTTGAACACGACGGCCAACGCCGCGCGACCGGCGCGAATGTTGGGCGCGATCGCCCACTCGACTTCTTCCGGCACCGTCCGCACCTGCGCGAATGCTCCGGAGCTCGCGACATAGACCAGCGTTTGGTACGGCGGCGCGGCTTGCTTGGGGAGGTACACATAGGCCAGAGCGGTATCGCCCTCGAGCGCCACATACCGAATCTTCTGGCGCGTCCAGTCGGACGTCTCGGTCGTCTCGAGCAGCTGCGCTTCGAGTGGCCGGTTGTCGTACCGGTAGTGCGCGAGCAACGCCGGGAATTCGGCCGGTCCGACCGGCCGATACGTCGGCGTGCGGTTCGCGACCGGAATGCGGAACGCGCCCTGATCATGACCGCCCCCACCGATTGGTGGACGGGCCGTCCGAGCGCAGCGAAAGCCAAGGGACGCCGCCGATGCGCCGGCCGCCAGCGCGCCGTAGTCCGGATAGAGATAGATCGGATCTTCCCACGATCCTCCGGTCATGCCGTACCCGTTCCCCAGGGGATTCGCCGTCCACTCCTTGACGTTGCCGGCCAGGTTATACGCGCCCCAGGCGCTGATGCCAAATGGATAGGCATCGACCGGCGCGGGACCGCTGCTGGCAAAGTTCGCGCGCAGATTCGTCGCATCACCCGGCCGCACATAGCCCCACGGCATCATCACCCCTTCACCCGTCGCGGCAAGTCCGTTGCGCGCCGCCTTCTCCCACTCGAAGACCGTAGGCAGCCGCCTGCCCTGCGCCGCGCAGTACGCCGAGGCCTCGAGCCAGCTTACATCCGTCACGGGATAGCGCTCGCGACCGGGCGGATACTCCTGCCCACTCCAGCTCCTCGGCCCCGCCATGCCGCTGCGATCGGCGAAGCGCGCGAGCCCGGCTTGCCGATAACCACCTCCGGCCACGAATGCCTTGTACTGCTCGTTGCTGACTTCGTATCGGTCGATGAAATAATCGTCGAGGTCGGCCTTGAGACCGAGCGGCATTTTGGGCCCCACGAGCTGATAGCTGCCGCCGGGGACGAACACCATGCCGGGTGGAGTCGCATCGGCCCGGACCAATCGCACGGCGATCATGACCGGCTGCCCCGTGCGAAAGCCATTGAGCTGCATCCGGCTGCCGTAGACGCTCGCCGGGGTGACGACCGGCGCGTAGCCGTCTTTGCGCACGAGGACGCGATAGTCGCCCCGCGCCATGCGTCGTTCGCGAATCGGCGTCTCGCCGAGCAGCATGCTGTCGGTGAGCTCCGGCTCTGTCGCCGCGTCGTCCGCGAATCGTTGCACGTAGACGCGCGCGCCGGCGGGCTCGCTCGTCACCGAGAGGATATCGGCGACGCTGGGCATGAGCCTGAGCACCGCGCTGTCGCCCCGCAAGGCGCGCTCCGCCTCGCTCCAGGCCGCATACGCTTCGACATACCGGGCGGAATCGGCGAGGAGCGCGGCCCGACCCAGCAGCGCCCTGGCGCGTTCCCGTGCCGCGCGGGTGCGCGCGGGGAGCACGATCGCGACCATCGCGACGAGCAGAAGGGTCGCGGCGGGAATCGCATAGATCGGGCGCCTGATCATCCGCCCGAACGCGCTGAGGTCTTGGGCAGCGGTGGAGGGGCGGGGCAGCGCGGCCGCAAAGTCATGCGTCGAGTGGTACCGCTGCTCCGGATCGCCGCTCAGCGCGCGCCGCAGCACCCGGCTCACGTCATCGGGAATCTCCGGCCGCGGATTGACCACTCCTTTCTGCGGCGGCTCACCAGCGAGCAGTTCGTGCAGCACGCACGCCAGCGCATACACATCGGTCCGCGCGTCGATCGGGCCAGCACGGCCGCCCAGCATTTGTTCGGGGCTCATGTAGTCGCGCGTGCCGACCGCGATGCCGGTCGCGGTCAGTTTCTCATCCGCCGATTCGGCCACCGCACGCGCAATGCCGAAGTCGGCGATGACGGCATGGCCTTCTTCGAGGAGGATGTTTTCCGGCTTGATGTCCCGATGGATCACGCCGTGGCGGTGCGCCGTGTCCAGGCCGTCGGCGACTTCGCGGGTGATGCGCAGGGCCTCGTCGAGCGGCACACGCCGTTCGCGCGCCAGGAGGTGGCGCAGCGATTCGCCTTCGACGTACGGCATGACGTAGTAGAGCAACCCGTCGGCTTCACCGGAATCGAGCAGCGGGAGAATGTGGGGATGGCTGAGCTGCGCGGTGAACCGGATCTCGCGCAGAAAGCGGTCCGGGCCGAGCGCCTGCGCGAGCTCGGGTTTGAACACCTTGATGGCGACGAGCCGGTCGTGCTTCAGATCGCGGGCGCGATACACGACCGCCATGCCACCCTCACCGAGCTGTTTCTCGATTGTGTAGCGGCCCGCGAGTGCGGCGGCGAGGCGTTGGCGCTGATGCGTCGTCACCCCGCCAATTTGCGGATCGTCGCTGCAGCGGGCTAGCGCTCAACGACGAAAGCCGGAGAGCTGCGAACCTGGTAATCCCGAAAGCCAAGACGCGGGACGCCCGAACGCCGGATCGCTCTCGAGAACGCGGAGCGAGCACCAATCCGTTAACCCCCGCCGCGCGTACTATTTGCACTGGTTGTGAATCGCCACCACTTTCGAGACCGTGGACCGGCCACTGATTGACCGCATGGCCGCCGGCGACGAGCGCGCCCTGGGCGAGCTGTACGACCGCCACGGGAGCACCGTCTACGCCCTGGCGCGCGCCATCGTCGGTGAACGCGCGGACACGGAAGAAGTCGTCGCGGACACGTTCGGCCAAGCGTGGCGCACGGCCGGCCAGTTCGACCCGGCGCGCGGCAGCGTCACCGCCTGGCTCGCGACTATCACGCGCACCCGAGCGCTCGATCTCGTGCGCGCGCGCGGGCGGCGGTCCAAGATCCTAGCCCGCGCGGCGCAAGAGAGCGATGCCGGCGTCGCCGCGCCCCTGGCCGCCAGCGATGCACCCGATCGCGACGTCGAGCGGCAAGAAGCGCGACAGCTTGTGAAGCAATCGCTCGGCAAGCTCCCCGAGCCGCAACGGCGCGTCATCGAGCTCGCCTACTTCGGCGGACTCTCCCACAGCGAGATCGCCGCCGAGCTGAAGGAGCCCCTGGGCACCGTGAAGACCAGGCTGCGAGCGGGGATGGAGAAGCTGCGTGACGCGCTCAGCCCGCGCATCTCGAGGGTGGAGCCATGAACGAGCATCGCTGGGCCGAACTCGCCGCCGCTTACGCTTTGGGTACTCTCGATCCCGGTGAGCGCGCCGAGTTCGAGCAGCACCTGGAGACCTGCGCGAGCTGCCGCGCCGAAGTCCAGTCGTTCCACGAAGTCACGGGGCTGCTGGCGCAGAGCGTCGCGCCCGCCGCGCCACCGCCCATGCTGCGCGAGCGCGTGTTGCGCACCGCAAGGAAGGTTCGTCCCATTCCCTGGCTCGCCGCCGCGGCCGTCGTGGTGGCGCTCCTCGGCGCCTACGGCTACTGGCGCGCGGAATCCCAGAAGCGCGCGTTCCAGACTGCGCTCGCGACGGCTCAGGCGCAGCTCGACAGCACGAAGCAAGTCGTCGCGGCATTGCTCGACTCCTCGGTCGCGATTACCGATCTCGCGGCGACCGGCAAGGCGCCGACCATGCGGCTGTACTGGAACCGCGCGCGCAACATCATCGTCGTCACCGCGTTCGACCTGCCGCCCGCACCGGCCGGCCGCACCTATCAGCTCTGGGCCATCGAGAAAGGTCGCGCGCCGGTGAGCGTCGGCACGTTCAACCCGCCGCCGAACGGACGGGCCGTCCTTACGCTGCCAATGCCGGCGGGCCTGAAGCCGGATCTCAGCGCGGTCACGGAAGAACCGGCGGGCGGCTCGCCGCAACCCACGCAGCAACCGTTCCTCGTCGGATCCTGGCAACGCCGCACCTAGCGGCGACCAATCCGATCGTCGCGGACGGGCGTAGAGAAGATGTCACTCTACGCCCTCTCTTTTTCCGGAGGAACCCATCGTGTCCCGCAAGGTTGTGTTGATCCTGCTGCTCGTGGCTGCCGCCGGGCTCGGCGTCACGCGTTTCATCACGGCGTCGGACCACAAGGACAGCATGCTGCTTGCCGGCGATCCGGCCGCCGACATCGCGGACCTCTACACGTTCCGCAGCCCCACGAATCCGGCCAACGTCGTGCTGGTGATGACGGTGTCCGGATTCATCCCGCCGTCCGAAGCGAGCACGACGTTTTTCGATCCCAACGTGCTCTATCAATGGAAAATCGACAACGATGGCGATGCGGTCGAAGATCTCGTGATTCAGGCGTTCGTAACCGGGACCGGTGGGCACCAGGTCATGCACTTCCGCGGTCCGGCCAAGCCGTCCGAGCTCGGCTCGACCGCCGGCGTCATCGAGGGACCTGAGACCGCCACCGTCGCGGTCAGCAACACTCCCACGCCCATCGTCGCCACGCGCAACGGCATGACGGTGTTCGCGGGAGTTCGCGACGATCCGTTCTTCTTCGACCTCGTGCAGTTCAAAAAGATCATCGCGGGCGAAGCCAGCGCGTTCCGCAACCCCGGCGTCGACACCTTCGCCGGTACCAACGTGCTCGCGATCGTCGTCGAGCTGCCCAGCTCGCTGCTCGGCGGCACGAAGCTCAGCGTCTGGGGCAGCACCAGCCGGCCGCAGCTGTAGACGGCCATCCTGTTCTCGAGGAGACCACGCACCATGAAACGCACCGCATGCAGAGTTGCTTCCTTGCTGGCGAGTCTGACGGCGATAGCGGCAGCAGGCTGCCAGAATTCCTCCGCGCCGATCACGAGCCCGCACATCGAGGCGAGTGTGTTGATGCATCAGCAGATGCTGCAGGAAGACCGCTTCGGGCTGCCGGCGATCGCGACCGTCTTCATCCCGACGGATCTGCGGGACGCGTACAACCTGGGGTCGCCCAGCGGCGATGTCGCGACCTTCAAGAGCTTGATCGTTGCCAAGCTGATGGCGTTCGGGCAGGATGCCGGTTCGGCCAACGCGTTGGCGAGCGCCTTGTCGCCGGACGTGCAGCCGATAGACCTGTCGCAGCCGAGCAACTTCCTGAACGGTCGGAAGCCGAGCGACGATGTGATCACGGCCGAGCTGCATCTCATTTTCGGCTCGAACGCCGCGTTGAATGACGATCACGTCGATGCGAATGACGCGCCGTTCTTGACGACGTTTCCCTATCTCGCCGGTCCGCACGTCCAATGAAACGCGCCCGCTTCTGGGTCGCCGGCATGGTGGCACTGGGAGGCGGGGGAGGCGCGCTCGGTTGGGCGCTCTCCCGCGCCGCGCTGCCCGGCGCGGCGACAACCCTGCCCGCGCCGAATGATACGGCCATCACGTCACGCAGCATCGCGTTCTTCGAAGGCCGGCTGGCGCAGGACCCCGGCAACTTCATGATCGCCGGGCAGCTGGTCGCCCGGTACATGCTGCGCTTTCAAGTCTCCGCGAACCTGGCCGACGTGCGGCGCGCCGAGTCGCTCGCGCGGTCGGTCCTGCCGCTCGTTTCCGATACCGGAGGGGCATACGCGCGGCTTGGCGCTGTCTATCTCACGCAGCACAAGTTCGCCGCGGCGTATGACGCGGCGCGCCGGGGCGTCGCCTGGAATCCCGCCAATCAAGGGGCGCTCGGCGTGCTGTTCGACGCTGCCGTCGCCAGCGGGCGTTACGCCGTAGCGGAGTCGACGCTGACCAAGCTCAGGCCCGGGCGTCTGCCCTATCAGTTCCGGGCTGCGCACATGCTCTCCATGCAGGGCCGGATGGACGGCGCCTATCACGCGCTCGACCACGCCTGCGTCCAGCTCGCCCGCGCGGCGGTGCGCCCGCAGCAGCTCGCGTGGTGCCTGACCGAGCTGGCGAAGATTCAGCTCGCACGCGACGGAGGAGGAGAACCGGCGGCTG